>Ga0114933_10002877_pt1 | contig 17297 bp, 17 predicted proteins | sample 4SBtaG_FD_89691 | JGI IMG/M metagenome (GOLD analysis project Ga0114933, IMG submission 89691) | Deep subsurface microbial communities from Kolumbo volcano to uncover new lineages of life (NeLLi) - 4SBTROV12_W25 metaG | ecosystem: Environmental > Aquatic > Marine > Volcanic | place: Kolumbo... | reverse complement strand
CCCCGTCCACCCCGTCACAGGGGAGGTCTTCGCCCGCGGGGTTCACGTCGGGATCGTCGTCGTCGCAGTCGTCGTCGTCGCGGCTGAAGCCGTCCGGAAGGCTGCAGGCCGCCTCGGTGTGGTCGGGGTCGCCGTAGCCGTCGCCGTCCTCGTCGGCGTAGAACTCCATGCCGTCTTCGTCCGCGCCGTCGCAGTCTTCGTCGATGCCGTTGCCGCACACCTCGGTCGCGTCCGGGTGCACGTCGTGGTCGTCGTCGTCGCAGTCCCAGCCCTGGCTCTCGATCAGCAGGATGTGGTCTGCAGGCCGCTCGGTTCCCACGCGGGTGGTCGCCTGGCCCGCGTAGCCGTCGCCGTCGAGATCCGGGTACCAGGTGTGGCTCTCCTGGTCCTCGATCGGCTCGCCGTCGTCGTCGACGTGGCCCGGTGTGTGGTCCGTCAGGTCCTCCCAGGCCTCTTCGTCGACCCCGCCATGGGTCTCGTTGAAGTCGTCCTCCACCGGCGAGGGTTCGTAGCGCAGCCCTTCCACCAGCCCGCAGGCCGCCCACAGCAGCACCCACATGTTCGCTCCCTCGGAGGAGCGAGTGCGGCTGCCTGGCCAGACCGATCGGCCGCCGCTCCGTTAGCCCCTCCCCGTGATCATCCTCCGCTACGACCGCGGCACGCTGCTCCTCGACGGCGTGCCGGAAGACCAGATGCCCCTGGGCTTCCGCTGGGACGATCGCGTCCAGCGCCCGCGTGCCCACGGCCTGCACTACCGGGACACGGTGCTCGGCTACCACGCGGCGTCGGCGGACTACCGCGACGATGCGCGGCAGTGGCCGGTCCTCCAGCTCGAGCACCAGACCCAGAAGACCGCGCGCGGCTACCAGACCGAAGCCGTCGACAGCTGGCGGGCGGCGGGCCGCAAGGGCGTGGTCACCCTCCCCACGGGCACCGGGAAGAGCTTCGTCGCCGAGCTCTGCATCGCCGACGCCCAGCGCCCCACCCTCGTCGTGGCGCCCACCATCGATCTGGTCAACCAGTGGGTCGCCGTGCTGTCGTCGGCCTTCGGGATCGAGGTCGGCATGCTCGGGGGCGGCAGCCACGAGGTGCGTGACATCACGGTCTCGACCTACGACTCCGCCTACCTGCACGCCGATCGGTACGGCGATCGCTTCGGCCTCGTGATCTTCGACGAGGTGCACCACCTGCCGAGCGAGGCCTACGCCCAGGCCGCGGAGATGTGCCTCGCGCCGTTCCGGCTGGGGCTGTCGGCCACACCCGAGCGCGCCGACGGCCTGCACCAGGAGCTGGAGCGCCTGATCGGCCCCTTCTGCTTCGAGCGCGGCATCCAGGACATGCGCGGAGAGTTCCTCGCCGACTACGAGGTCCGGCGCTTCGAGGTGGAGCTCACCCCCGACGAGGCCGACCGCTACCTCGAGGCCCGGGCGGCCTACCGGGACTTCCTGCGTGGCCGCCGGATCTTCATGGGCGGCAAGAACGGGTGGGGCCGCTTCCTCCGCGAGGCCTCTCGCTCCACCGCCGGCCGCGCGGCGCTCTCCGGGCACCGCGAGGCGCGTCGCATCGTGCACCAGGCCTCGGCCAAGCTCGACGCCCTCGACGAGATCCTGCAGAAGCACGCCGACGGGCGGGTGATCGTCTTCACCAACGACAACGCCACGGTCTACCGCATCTGCCGGACCTTCCTCGTGCCCTGCATCACCCACCAGACCGATGCCAAGGAACGGCGCGCCATCCTGGAAGGCTTCCAGGACGGCACCTACCGGGTCGTGGCCACCTCCCGGGTGCTCAACGAAGGCGTCGACCTGCCCGCCGCGGACGTGGGGGTGGTGCTGAGCGGCACGAGCACGGTCCGCGAGCACGTGCAGCGCCTCGGGCGCATCCTGCGGCCCGGTCAGGACAAGCAGGCCGTGCTCTACGAGGTCATCACCCTCGACACCACCGAGGAGGCCGCCAGCGAGCGCCGTCGGGAGCACGATGCTTACCGGTGACATGGTGCGCGTGCGCTCCAACGGCAAGCACCTCGTGCCCGGCTACCTCAAGCCGGACGGCGAGCGGCACCTGGAGAAGGCGTCGGAGGTGCTCGGCATCTACCGCCAGGCCATCGACGCCCGCTGGAAGCGGCACCAGGTCCACGAGGCGCTCGGCGAGCTGGTGGGCGAGGCGGTGGACCACAAGATCAGCCGCGGCCTCGCCAGCCTGCTGGAGAAGCGCGCCACCTGGGACGTCGACCCGGAGGTCGACCCCGCCGCGTTGCGCGCCCGCATGTTCCAGGCGGCGGCCAGCGAGCCCTGCCTGGCCACGGCCGACCGGGTGTACGAGGAGACCGCCGCCGACCTCGGGTTGAGCGTGCCGCGGCTGCGCGAGCTGCTCTTCGCCGACCTCAAGGGCGAGCAGCGCCTGTTCGAGCTCGAGCTCCCCACGGCAGGCGCCCTGCTCCACCGCTACAACGCGGGCCTGGTCCAGGCGTGCCTCCTCAAGGCCGAGGCGGTCACCATCCACCTGCGCCAGCCCAGCCCCGAGCGGGCCCGGCAGCTCTTCCGGAACGTCAAGTTCCACGGCCTGATGTACCGGGTCACGCCCCAGGACGACGGCTACGTGCTGCACCTGGACGGCCCCGCGTCCCTGCTGCGTCTGAACACCCGCTACGGCATGTCGCTGGCGCGCTTCTTTCCCTCGCTGCTGCTGCAGGAGCGCTGGGAGTTGACGGCCGAGGTGCGCTGGACCAAGCGCCGGCTGCGCAAGACCCTCACGCTCTCGTCCGAGCTCGGCATGCGCTCCCACGCCAAGGACACGGGCGCCTGGGTGAGCCGCACCGCGGAGTGGTTCGAAGACCGCTGGGCGCGGCTCGACACCGACTGGAAGCTGAGCCGCGAAGGCACGCCCATCGACCTGGGTGGCCACGGTGTGGTGGTGCCCGACTTCACCTTCCGCAAGGGCCGAAGGGTGGCCTACATGGAGATCGTCGGCATCTGGCGACGAGCCTGGCTCGCCAGCCGCGTGAAGCTCCTGAAGCAACACGGGCCGGGCAACCTGGTGTTGGCGGTGTCCAGCAAGCTGGTGGGAAGCAAGGAGAAGCTCGGCACCTTCCAAGGCGTCGTCGTGCCCTTCAAGGAGATCGTGCCGGCGAAGGACGTGCTCGCGGCGGTCGAAGCGCGAGCCCGGACAGAACGTGGGTCCCCTTCGCGTTAGCGTGGGCCTGTGGACTGGCGCTCCCTACGCATCGTGGCCTTCGACACCGAGACCACGGGCCTGAACCCCTTCGATGGCGATCGCGTCATCGAGTTCGCGGGCGTGGCGATGGACGTCGACGAGGGCGGCCGTGTGGCGGGCGTCACCGAGCACCACTTCCTCGTCAACCCCGAGATGCCCATCCCGGCGAAAGCCACCGAGATCACGGGCATCCACGACGACATGGTCGCCGACGCCCCGACCTTCGACAAGGTGGCGCACGAGGTTCGGCGGTTGCTGGGCGACTCCATCTGCGTCGCGCACAACTTCGCCTTCGACCGTGCCTTCCTGTCGATGGAGCTCAACCGCCTGGGGCTCTCGTGGCCGGACCCGCTCGCCGAGGTCGACACGGTCGATCTCTCCATCCGGTACTTCTCGGATGCGCGCGGCCACAAGCTCGAGCAGGTGGCCAACCGCCTCGACGTGACCCTCGACGGGGCCCACCGCGCCACCAACGACGCCGAGGCGTGCGGGCGGTGTTTCGTCGAGATGTCCCGTCGCTTCGACTGCCCGCCGGCGCTCGGAGGCCTGCTTGACTGGGCCGACGCTCTGGGCCGCCCCCCCGACACCGGCCACTTCGTGCGCAGCGAGGATGGGCCGGTGCTCTTCGCCGCGGGTCCGCACGAGGGCGAGCTGGTGGAACACCACCCCGTGCACCTGCACTGGATGCTCATGGCGAAGGAGCGGCACGAGGGCGCGTGGCGGTCGCGCTTCCCGGAGTCCGTGCGCCGCTGGGTCGAGCGCTACCTCCGCGTGCGGGGCTCCGGCCGCGCTCGTCAGAACGCCAAGACCTTCGGGCCGACCGACTGGGTCATCGACAGCCAGGCGCTCCCGCTGCCGGAGCGGCTGGTCGCGCGCCGTTAGAGCTCGCCAGGCGGCGTGCCCCAGTCCACCTCGGGCCAGCCCCGCTTCCGGGCGCGGCGCTTCAGCCGCGGGTCCGGGTCCACGATGCGCGGTCGGCCCACGAGCTCCAGCAGAGGGCTGTCGGACGCCGAGTCCGTGTAGAACGCGCAGTCGGCCAGGTCCACGCCGCGCGCGGACGCGTAGCGTCGAGCGTGGTCCACCTTGCCCGGACCAAAACACAGGGGCTCGATGGCCTTGCCCGTGAACACGCCGTCCCGGACCTCGAAGGTGTTGCAGAGGGCCGCGTCGAGCTCGAGCAGCGCCACGGTCTTCTCGCTCATGTAGGCCGAGCTGCTCGTGAGCAGCACGCACGGCTCGCCCGCAGCCCGGTGCTCGGCCAGCGCGTGGTTCGCGCCGGGGCGCACGAGCCTGGCGATCTCGGCGTCGAAGAAGGCGTGCGTGCGCGCTCGCAGGGTCGCCTCGTCCTCCCCTTCGAGGGCGGCGACCGCGGAGCGCACCGCATCCTCGAGCCGCGCCGCGCCCAGCCCGTAGCGCACCATCCACCCTGCGGCGACGAGCGCCTGCAGCCGTCCGATGTGGCCAGCTCGGAGCTCGGCCCGCACCCAGAGCTTCGCGGAGTTGACCGCGATCAAGGTCTTGTCGAGATCGAAGAACGCAATGCCCATCGAGCGCGCGGTTATCCTGCCGCCGTGCTGACGTCTCTGCTCCTCACCGGCTGCGCGGCCCTCTGGAACCCGCAGATCCAGGAACAGCGCGAGCTGGTGTACCAGCTGGACCGCGAGGTCATCGCGCTCAAGGAGATCAACGCGCAGCTGACGCTGAACGCCGGGGGCTGCGATGCGGGGCAGGGCGAGCCCGACCCGATCTACTCCGAGCTCCACCAGGTCTTCACGAGCACCCGGATCGAGGTCGCGCGGCAGGGCCGCACCACCCAGGTCACCATCCCGGGCGACGAGCTCTTTGCGCCGGGCAGCACCATCCGCATCCGAAGCGAAGCCGAGATGGTGCTCGATCTGCTGTCCACCGCGCTGAAGCTGCATCCCCTGCGGCCGGTCCTCATCGAGGGCCACACCGACGACACGCCCATCTCCGGCTCGATGAAGCGCAAGTACGCCACGAACTGGGAGCTCGCGGCTGCCCGTGCGGCGGTGCTCACCCGGGAGCTGGCCGAGGAGTGGGGGGTCGACGCGAGCCGCATCACCATCGCGGGGCGCGGTCCCTTCGACCCCATCGCCGACAACAGCACGCCGGAGGGGCGCGCGGCCAACCGACGCGTGGTCGTGCACATCCTTCCCGAGGAGACCCCATGACGCTGCTTCTCTGGCTCGCCTGCTCTGGCGCGGGCAACGAGAGCGCCGACAGCTCCTCCGACGTACCTTGCCCCGAGGCCTGCGACGACCTGGTGGCCAGCGGGGTCGACGTCGTGGGCCTCTGGACGATGGACTTTGGCGGCTCCTTCTACGACAAGGACGTCGACTGCACGGGGGTGGGCTTCTCCGAAGACGTCAAGAGCATCCTCGGCGGAACGATGGAGATCCGAGGACGGAGCCCCGCACCGCTCTACGGCATCCTGAACGACGACGAGGAGCACCTCCTGGCCGGCTCGGAGAACGAACAGGGCGGCATGGTGTTCGCTGGCCCCTACGAGAGCGGTGGCTTCGCCCTGACCCTGGCCTTCGGGGGGCTGGCCTTCGACGACGTGTACCGCCAGAAGACCGTGATCGAAGGCTTCGGCTACGCCGGCGTGGATCTCACCGGTGACGGCGAGATCGAGTGCGGCGTGCGTGGCGACCTCACCATGCTGAAGAGCGGTTCGTAGCGCTCGCTCAGCCCAGCAGCGCCGCCACGGCCTCCCGCGCCCGGTCCTGCGCTGCGTTGCGGTGCATCAGCCACTCCATGTGGGCGTCGGGTCCGACCGCGTTGGCGATGCCGAGGCAGCAGGCGAACGGCACCCCGGCCTGCGCGCACGCCACCGCCACACCGTAGGCCTCCATGTGCTCGACCTGCCAGCTGTCCGCGAGGCGCTGGGTGAGGGTGGGATCGGTGGTGATGGCCGACACCGTGAGCACGTCGTGCTTCTCGGCGGCGATGGCGGAGGTCATGCGGGGGTCGCAGACCAGCGGGACCGGGGGCCGAGGGACGTAGCCCAGGCCCATGGCCGCCACGCTGGGCGACAGGCCCACCCTCCGGGCCGCGATCGGCTCGCCGATGGCGGGGCCGTCCGGGTACGAGCCCGCGGTGCCCAGGAGCAGCACGGCGTCTGGCCGGCGCTGGGCGAGCAAGGTCGCCATGCGCGCGGCCACCACCACCGGTCCGACGCCGAGCGCCTCGCCGGCCAGGGGGCCGAGCTCTTCGCGCGTGGCAGCTACGACCATCAGCACGTGGGGAATGCGCCTCCGTGCCGCAGTCTACGCGGGGCGGCGCTTCGGGTCAGGCGGCGCTGTAGGCCTTCACCGCCCGACGGCCTGTCGAACCGGTCTCGTCGACGGCTTCCGGCGCCTCACCCGATGGGGCGTGGTCGGTCTCCTGCAGCGCCTCGCGCGCCTGGGCTTCCAGGCGCGCCGCGCTCACGGCCAGGTCGTCGCCGCTCACGCGGAGGCGTCGTGCGAGGCGGAGTTGCCGCTCGGGCGTCATGCCCGCGGTGGGGCCGAGCTCGACCTGGGCGTCGACGGCGTAGCGGCGCCCGTCGGGACCGGTGGTCATCTGCGTGGCCGTGGCACGGGTGACGCCGCCGGTGGCCGCCCGGGTCATGGCCGCGCGGCGGCGCACCTGGTCGTCTTGCTGGCGGAGCCGATCGAGCTCGGCTTCCTCGTCCTCGGAGAGGGCCTGGTCGTTGAGGCCGAGCTCGCTCAAGCGTTCGACCCGGCGCACCGCGTCGACGGAGAGCTCCACCGCGACGCCGTCTTCGGTCGGCTGGCCGGGAGCGGCGTCTTCGACGTGGGCGCTCGGATCGAGCACCTGGGGCGGGATGTGGGCGGCGGCGGAGATGCGCATGGGTCTGTCGAGGTCGAGCCCGGAACAGCTAGTCCCTCGTCTCCCGCTACGGATCAGGGCGCCGTGTCCATGAGGCCGCAGGGATCCCCTGGATCGGGAGCCCCCATGCGGATCGGCTTGTGGCCGGCCACCGGCACGCGATCGAAGGCGGGGTGTGCGCGAGGGCCCCAGGCCACCAGGTACCGTCCGGGGGGCGCGGTCGGGCAGCCGGGGTCCGAGGGCAGGCGGTGCACGGCGAAGGGCGATCCGTCCTCGTGGACCACCTCCCACGGCGGAGCGATCGAGCCGGCGGGGGCGACGAGCCAGGTGCGCCACGCCGCGGGGTCGGCCGTGCTCTCGAGCTGCGCCATGGGGCACCAGAGCCCGACGCGCTGGTCGAGGCTCAGCAGGCGGTCCCCGTCCACGGACTGGGCGCAGATCCATCGACTCGTACGCTCCAGGTCGGGGAGACCGGGGGCCTCCACGGCCAGGCGCCGGCCGAGCTCTCCGGTCTTGGACATGCTCCAGACGGCCAGCGCGGCGGCTGCGATCCGTGCCGGAGGAGCGCTCGCCCCCGCGACCGCGATCGCGGCCACAGGGGTGAAGGCCACGACGTGGCGGCGCTCCGACCAGACCACGAGGGTGGCGACGGCCGGGAGCGCGGGCACGAAGAGCAGCCAGCGTCGCCTTCGGACGGCGACGAGGCCGCCGAGCACCATCCAGGCGAGTCCGTCGGGGCTGTGCTCCGCGGTGCGCGCGGCGTGGACCGCCAGGCGCTCCAGGGGCCCCATGTCCACGTACCTGGCCGCGAGCTTACGAGGCAGGTAGGGCGGTGGCTCCTCCGCGGACAGGCCATCGACGGCCATGGCGGTGCGCTCCGTCCAGGGCTGCACGGCGCCCAGCGTGCCGCCCAGCGCTAGAGGCCACACACAGGCGCCGGTCAGCGCGGCCAACGCGACCCTCCGACGCCCCGCCAGGAGCGCAGCGCCCAGCGCCGCGACGAGCACGATGGCGCCCGGTTCGCGGAGCATCCACCCGACGACGGCCAGCGTGAGCGCGGGCCCCCACGCGCGGCGCAGCAGGGCTCCGGCCAGGGCGGTGTTGACCAGCACGTAGAGCGCGTCGGGTTGGAGCTGCACGCCGAAGAGCCCCAGGTCGGGAAGGACCAGCGTCAACACGCCCGCCGCCACCGCGCCCACACCGAGCGGCCGCGCGGCCCACCAGGCGGTGACCGGGAGGAGCGCCGCGGCGATCCAGGAACAGGCGAGACCGGCGTCGACGGGGAGGTGGGTGCGCCCGGCCAGCCACGGATACAGCGGCACCGCCGCGGGGGCGTTTCCAGCTCGGAGGTCGAGGGCCGTCAGGCCCCAGAGCGCGGGATCGGGGCCCAGAGGGCCGAAGAGCCCGAAGGCATGCTGCAGCGCGAGCACCCGCAAGGCGCCGAGCACGGCGAACGCGGCCGCCCACCTCACCTCAGCCGCCGGATGCCGATGGCGACCGCCACGGCTGCGGCCACCGTGGCCGCCTCGACCGCCCAGGGCCGGAGCGCACTCGGCTCCAGGAGGTTCAACAGGAAGCCGGGGTGGTCGATCTGGAAGCTGCCGAACCAGGGATCTGCGGCGATGGCCTTCTCGGCCGACCAGGGCCAGGCCCAGGGCACCCCATACGCCGGGTCGTCCCCCGGGTTGCCGGTGCTGAAGTCCATCGGGACGTGGACCACGGCGGCGGCAACGGTGAACACCCGCGGCGCGAGGCCGCGCACGAGCAACGCGAGCAGGCAACCGATCGCCAGGGCGCCGAGCAGGGAGTGCGTGGGTCCCCGGTGCCAGCCCACGGGCGTTCCGAGCGCGACCCCGATGAGCAGGTCGAGGTCGGGCGCGACGCTCGCGAAGGCGACGACCCCGACCCGGCGGGGATCGAGGCGTGGCGCCCAGGCAGCGTAGGCACAGACGCAGACTCCGACGTGGGCGAGGGGGGAGGGCACGGGCCGATGGTAGCGGCTCAGGCCCCGTCGTCGCGCCAGAGCACCCACGCGCCACCTGCGGTGGCCAGGGCCGAGACCGCCGCGAGCGCGCCGAAGAGCTCGCTGGTGCCGGTGACGGCGAGCAGCGGAGAGGCGATGCCCATCGCGACCAGGGCGCCGAGCCCGTGGGAGACGGCCGGCATCAGCGCCTGCGCGGCGTTCTTCACGTCGTCGGGGGAGCGCTCGGTGAAGAGGGCGACCGAGGCCATCCACCAGGCGCCGAAGGTCAGCCCGTGCAGCGACTGCGCGGCGATGAGCAGCCACTCCGAGTCCGCCATCGCGGTGAGGATCCAGCGGGGCACGCCGGCGGCCAGCCCCACCAGGTAGAGCGCCGCCGGCCCGCGCGCCATGAGCCGGTGCGCCTGCGCCATCACGCCGACCTCCACGGCGACGCCCACCGCGAAGCCTGCGCCCGTGGCGAAGGCCGAGAAGCCCTGCTGGTCCACGTGCAGGGAGAACAGGAAGTTGAACACCGCGCTGGTGATGCCGTGGAGCAACCCGACCGCCAGGAGCGACATCAGCAGACGGTGTCCGGCCAGGCGTCGCAGCGCGGTCCAGAGGCGTGGAGTCGGCGGCGCCTGCACCCTGGGGAGGCGCGAGCTCACCAGGGCCGAGGCTGCACACAGGACCACCCCGACCGCCATCGGCAGCCGCGGCATCTGCTCGAAGGCGGGCCCGGCGCCGAGCACGATGACGAGGAAGGCCAGCGATCCCCAGAGCCGAACCCGGCCGTAGCTCTCCCGAGCTCGTCCCAACACGCGCACGGTGAGCACGTCCACCATCGGGATCTGCGGTCCGCGTGCCAGGCCGAAGAGGCCGATCGAGGCCGCCAGCCAGCGCCAGTCGGGCGCCAGCGCCATGCCGAGCGTGGCGAGGGCCGCCAGGGAGCAGCTCGCCACCAGCACCTCGCGGGCCGAGCCGGTCCGGTCGGCGAGCGAGGCCCACGCGGGACCGCCCAGCACGCTGCCGAGCGGGAAGAGGGCCACACAGAGCGCGACCTGCTGGGCGCTCGCGCCGGCTTCGACCAGCACCACGGCGAGGTACGGCACCACGGCGCCGAGCACCCCGATGGCGCAGACGTACCAGGCGATGAGCAGCGCGCGGGGTGACAAGGCCCCCCGCTATCGCGTCAGACGCGCCTTCCGACCCCCCAGGCCACGGCGAAGCACGCCGCGATGCCCGCAGGGATGGTGAGCCACAGGCTGACACCAAAGCCCGCCGGGAGCGTGCCGAAGAGGATGGCGATGGCGCCGCACGCCAGGGCATAGGGCAGCTGGGTGCGCACGTGTTCGACGTGGTCGCAGTCCGCGCCCGCGCTGGAGAGCACCGTGGTGTCGCTGATGGGGCTGCAGTGGTCGCCCCAGCAGGCGCCCGCGAGCACGGCGCCGCTGGAGGCCAGGTGGATCACCATGTCGTCGCTGATGCCGAAGGACAGCGGCAGGACCAGAGGGATCAGGATGCCCATCGTGCCGAAGCTCGTGCCCGTGGCGAAGGCGGTGGCCGACGCGACCACGAAGGTGAGCGTGGGCAAGAGCGCGGGGTTCAGGCTGTCGCCGAGGGTGGCCACCAACACGTCGGCGGCACCGAGCGCGCCCATCGCGGATCCGAGCGACCACGCCAGGAACAGCACGCACAGCGCTTCGAAGAGCTGCGTCATGCCCTTCATCGCGGCGTCCAGCGCGGCCATCGGGGTCAGCACACGGCTGGCGGACGCCAACAACACCGCCACGACCGTGCTCGACAGGCTGGCCTGGAGCATCGCGTCGTAGCCGTCCGCGTTTCCGAGCACCTCGAAGAGCTTGGCGTCGGCCGGGAGGCCCTCGGAGCCGTCGACCCAGAGCTTGCCGAAGGTCACGCCGATGAGCACCGCGATCGGCAGGATGCCGAGCAGGACCTTGGACACGCTGGTGTCCAGCGGGGAGAGCTCCACCGCGGCGTGTTCGCTGCGAGCGCGGACCTCGGCGTCGTGCATCGGTCCGAAGTCGCGCCCGGACAGCGCGATGGCGCCCACGAAGAAGATCGTGAAGATGCAGTAGCTTCGGTACCCGATGCCTTCGACGAAGAACGCGTACGCGTCCATGGTCTGGCCGGCGGCCTCCAGCCCGTCCTTCATCAGCCCCACCTCGTAGCCGACCCACGTCGAGACCAGCGCGATGCTGGCGATCGGCGCGGCGGTGGAGTCCACGATGTAGGCCAGCTTCGCGCGGGAGATGCCGAGCCGATCGCAGAGGCCGCGCATCGACGAGCCCACGATCAAGCAGTTCGCGTAGTCGTCGAAGAACACCAGCAAGCCGGCGATCCAGGACGCCACCATGCCGCTCCGACGGGTCTTCGCGAGCTTGACGAACAGGCCCACCAGGGCCTTCGTGCCGCCTCCGGCGCCCATCACGCCGACGGTCGCGGCCACGAGCAGCGAGAACACCGTGACCTTCACATGGTCCCGATCCGCGATGGCGTCGAGCAGGAACGGGTCGACCGCGTGGGCCAGGCCGGCGAGGGGGTTGCCGCCCACCACCAGCGTCGCGCCGAGCCACACCGACGCGCCCAGGGAGAGGATGACGTGCCGCGTCCACAGGGCCAGCACGACGGCCAGCACGGCGGGGGTGAGGGCGAACAGACCGAGCTCGTTCATCGTCCCCTTGTAATGCCCCGGATCTTGACAAGCCCTCTAGAACGGACGACCTTGCACCGCCGAGGATTCCCCATGTTCGTCTTGCTCAGCGTGCTCGCGGGCTGCGAGAACTACGCCCCCAGCGCCACCATCTTGAGCCCCGAGGACAACGCTCAGGTCGGCGCGGGCGAGCCGGTGCTCTTCCAGGCGCGCGTCGCGGATCCGGAGTCGCCGGTGGGCTACCTCCGCACCAGCTGGAGCTCGGATCTCGACGGCACCCTCGAGGGCACCAAGGGCTTCGAGGGCGACGTGCTGAGCCTGCTCGTCGAGGAGCTCTCGGCTGGCGCCCACACGGTCAGCCTCCACGTGGAGGACCCCGACGGCGCGTCGATCAAGCGGCAGGTGAGCTTCACGGTGGCGGCGAACACCGCCCCGACGTTGTCCTTCTCGTCGCCTTCCGACGGTGAGCTTCGCGCGGCCTACGCCATCCCGGTGAGCGTGACCGTGACCGACCCCGACGAGGCGTCCCTGCGCCAGGTGGAGCTGACCTGGTCGGGGTCGGCGGTCCAGGCCGTCGCGTCCCTGCCCGAGCGTCCCACCGAGGCCGGCGGCGTCTCGGGGAGCCTGGGCGAGATCGGACCCGGCGACTGGGACCTCACCCTCACCGCCACGGACTCTCTTGGCGGCCAGACGGTCACCACCATCGCCTTCGAGTTGGTGGAGCCCGACGCCGACGGCGATGGTCGGGAGACCGAGGTGCTGGGCGGTGAAGACTGCGACGACACCGATGCCAGCGTGTACCCGAACGCGCCGGAGACCTGTGACGGCGCCGATCAGGACTGCGACGACGTCGTCGACGAGGACGCCACGGACGCGGACATCTGGTACTTCGACGCGGACTCGGACGGGTACGGGTACGACTGGGACTACATCACGGCGTGCGACGATCCCGGCAGCGACTATTGCGCGTACCCCGGCGACTGCTACGACTACGACGCGGAGCAGGCTCCAGGCCTCGACGAGGTCTGCGACGGCAAGGACAACGACTGCGACGACGCCACCGACGAGGGCGGCGTCTGCGAGTGAATCAGCGCATGAGCGCGTCGATCGCCAGGCCGAGGGCCATCACCAGGCTGGCCAGCAAGGCGCCGGTGAGGATGATCCGCAGCCGCATGCGACGCGCCATCGGCGAGCCGGGGTCGAGCTGCTGGAGGTGCAGGTGGGTCTCGCCTGCACCTCGTGGGTCCTGCTGCACGCCGACGACGCGTTCGATCAAGGCTTCCGGTGCGGGGAAGCGCGCCCGAGCGTCCTCGGCGAGGAGATCGTCGAGCAGCTCGCGCATGCCGGGCGAGAGCGCGAGCTTCTCGCGCCACGGGTAGCCGCCTTCCACCCCGGCCGGGCCCACCCGCGCCAACAGCCCGATAGCCGTCACGCCGAGGCGGCGGGGTTCGAGGGCCTCGCCCGACGCGGCGCGCTCGATCAACAGGTCGAGCACGCGGTCTTCGCTCCAGCGCGCCTCGTCGAGGGGCCCCTCGGAGCCCTGGATCACGTGACCCGCTTCATCTCGCCCGACTGCAGGCGACCCCAGTAGTCGTCCAGGCGGGACTTCACCTTCCCGGAGAGCAGCAAGCACCCCAGGATGTTCGGGAAGGCCATGCCCAGGATCATGAGGTCGCTGAAGTCCAGCACGCTGCCCAGGCTCATCACGGAACCGAAGAACACGAAGAACAGGAACACGACCTTGTAGGGCATCGACGCGCCGACGCCGAAGAGCGCGGTGACGCAGCGCTCGCCGTAGTAGCTCCAGCTGATCATCGTCGAGAAGGCGAAGAGCACGGCCGCGAGGGTGAGCAGGATCGGGAACCAGGGCAGCACGGTGGCGAAGGCTTCGGCGGTCATGCTGATGCCTTCCGCATCGCCGAGGTAGGCGCCGGTCACGACCACGACCAGGCCGGTCATCGTGCACACGATGAGCGTGTCGATGAAGGGCTCCAGGAGCGCCACGATGCCTTCGCGGATGGGCTCCTCGGTGGTGGCCGCGGAGTGCGCGATGGACGCCGACCCGATGCCGGCTTCGTTGGAGAAGGCGGCTCGCTTGAAGCCCTGGACCAGCACCCCGATGAAGCCGCCACCCACCGCCGTGGGGTTGAAGGCTTCGCTGAGGATCGTGCCGAAGGCGGCCGGCACGGCGGACGCGTTGGCGACGAGCACGACGCAGCCGCACAGCACGTACATGCCGCACATGAAGGGCACGATGGCGCCAGCGGCCATGCCGATGCGCTTGATGCCGCCCAGGATCACCGCACCGACCGCGACGGCGAGCAGGATGCCGTAGAGCCAGGGAAAGTCGGCGAAGAGGGGCACGACCTCGCCGATGAGCTGGGCGGACTGGTTGGCCTGGAACATGTTGCCGCCGCCGAGGCTGCCGCCGATGCACATGACCGCGAAGATCATCGCCAGCGCCTTGCCCAGCGGGCCGAGCCCCATCTCGTCGAGGCCGGTCTTCAGGTACTGCATGGGCCCGCCGGACACGTTCCCTTTCGAGTCCGTGACCCGGTACATCTGGCCGAGGCTGCACTCGACGAACTTCGACGACATGCCGAGGAAGCCCGCGACGACCATCCAGAACACCGCGCCGGGGCCGCCAAGGCCGACCGCGACCGCCACACCGGCGATGTTGCCCAGGCCGACCGTGGCGGAGAGGGCAGCCGACAGCGCTTGGAAGTGCGAGATCTCGCCGGTCTCCTCGGGGTTGTCGTAGGCACCCGTGGTCACGACCACGGCGTGCTTGAAGCCGCGCAGGTTGATGAAGGCCATGCGGCCCGTGAAGAACGTGGCGCCCAGGACCAGCCACATCACGACGATGGGAAAGCTGACCTCGCCCGGCCAGATGTCGAAGAACAGCACGGCGGCCAGCGGACCGACGAGCCACTCGGAGAAGAACGCATCGAGCCCCGGAAAGGCGGCGTCGGCGGCTGAGGCCGGGGTGGCGAAGAGCAGCATCGCGAGGCTGGCGAACAATGCGGAAGACGAGCGCATGGACAGTCCCTGGGAAGGGCGCCTTCTATGCCGTTTGTCAGGGTGTGTCATAGCCTCGCGGGGTGAAGCGCTCCTGCGATGGTCTGTTGCTCCTCGCGATCGCGGTCGCGGGCGGCGCCTGGACCCGTGACCAGCTGCTCGCGCTCGGCGCTCACCGGGCGCAGTGGGCGCAGGACCTGGCCTTCTTCGACCAGATCCTGCACTCGGCCACCCAGGGCGGTCCGTGGACCTCGTCGCTGTTGCTCGAGCCGACCGGCTTCTGGTCGATGGTGCACTTCCACCCGGTCTTCGCGCTCCTGCTGCCGCTCTACGCCCTCGTGCCCGGTCCGGCCACGCTCGTTGCGGTCAACGCCTTCGCGGTCGCCAGTGCGGCCTGGCCGCTCGCGCGGCTCGGCGACCGCGCCGGGCCGATCTTCGCGCTGTGTGCCGGCGTCGCCTTCCTGGTGTGGATCCCGGTCCAGGCGGGTGCGGTGGCGGACTTCCGGCCGATGGCCCTGTGGGTGCCTGCGCTCGCCTGGGTGCTCCACGGGCTCACGTCTGGCCGCTGGGGTCCGCTGGTGTTCGGCGCCGCGCTGTGCTGCCTCTCGCGGGAGGAGAGCGGCTACGTGCTGCCCGCGCTCGGCGCGGTCGCCGCGGTGTGGCCGCTCGGCGGCAGCCGCCGGCCCGGGGCGGTCCTCGTCGCGATCGGGCTCGCGTGGCTCGGCTTCCTCCTGCTCTTCAAGGAGAACCTCTTCTTCCACTTCGATCCGCGCAAGCTCCTGGACGGCGGTGGTGGAGGCGCCTCGCCCGAGCTGGTGGAGGCGCGCGTCGCGTACCTGCGGCAGAGCTTCCTGGGCGGCTGGCTGCTCGCCCCGCTCGCGCCCCAACCCCTCGCGATGAGCCTCGCACCGATGGGCTGGCTCTGGGCCGACACGCACCGGGAGTGGCACGGGCTCACCGGGACCTACGTGTACCTGCGGTCCGCCCTGCTTCCGCTCTTCGCTGGGGCCGGCATCCTGGGCGCGGCGCGCCTGGTGCGCGGGCCCCGCAGCGCCGTGGCGCTGGGGCTGCTGATGGTGGTGGGAAACCTGTTCGCGTTCCCCGCGGAGCGCGAGCGCTTCGCCAACCGACGTGCAGCGCACGCCGAGGAGGCCGGGTCGCCAGAGGTGGCCGCCATCGACGGTCTGATCGCCCGCCTGGACCCCGACGACGCGGTGGCTACGGACTACCGGCTCATCGCGTCGGTGTCGGGGCGGGCTGTGCTGTGGAACGCGGTGCACCTCTACCTGGACGACGGCCAGCCTCCCCACTGGCAGGGTTCCTGGCCGCTGACCGTCGAGGCGGTCGACACCCTCCTGGTCCCGGTGGACGACCCTGTGCTCGAGCACGCTTCCACCTGGTCCGAGGAGGCGCGTGGAGGCGGGTACGTGCTCCTGCGCGCCCCCGTGCCGGGGTGACGTCCAACGAAGCTTCAGATCCCGGGGTGCCTGACCGATCCCCTGGCATGCGCTCCCCCGCCGGGCCGTGGATCTTGATCGCCGAAGACGATCCGGACAGCCGCGTGATTCTGCAGAGCTTCGTGGAGTCGTGGGGCTACCGAGCGCAGGCTGTGGCCAGCGGGACCGACGCGCTCGTGCTGGTCGACGGACCCGACCCGCCCGCGGTGGTCATCGTGGACTGGGAGCTTCCGGGGGCGGTCGGGCCGGACATCTGCCGGCACATCCGCGCGCGTGGCGCGGAGCTCTGCACCTACGTGCTGCTGTTGACGGCGCGGAGTGGCCGCACGTCGTTCCTCCAGGGCATGGAGGCGGGGGCCGACGACTTCGTCACCAAGCCGGTCGATCCCATGGAGCTTCAGGTCAGGCTGAGGGCGGCCATGCGCATGGCCGACGCGCAGGCGCAGCTGCTCGAAGCGCGCAACGTGATGCGCGAGAAGGCCATGCGGGACGGCCTGACCGGCCTCTGGAACCGCGAGACGATCGTGGGCCGCCTTCGCAACGAGCTCGACCGCGTGAGGCGCGACGGCGAGCCGGTGTCGGTCATCCTCTTCGACCTCGATCACTTCAGCAAGGTCAACGAGGTCAACGGCCACCTGGGAGGCGACGCCGCCCTGCGGGAGGTCGCGGCCAGGCTGGCGGACGGTGTGCGGAGCTACGACGCGGTCGGTCGGTACGGCGGCGAGGAGCTGCTCGTGGTGCTCCCGGGCACCACGGGCGAGCAGGCCGCCCAGCTCGCGGAGCGCCTGCTGCAGGCGATCCGGTCCCATCCCGTGGTGTGTTCGGAGGGCTCGATCCCGCTCACGTCGAGCGCGGGCGTGGCCAGTGCGAGCACCCCCATCGGCGCCGAGGCCCTGCTGCGCCATGCGGATCGTGCCCTCTACCAGGCCAAGGACCGCGGCCGGGACCGCGTCGTGGCGGCCTGGCGCGTGGTGGAGAGCGCGTAGCGGCCCTAGCGGCCCATCGAGGGGCCCCCTTTCAGAGGGGAGAGGCGCCCCGCCGAACGCCCGCAGGGCAAGAGAGGCGGGAGCGTGCGGCCTGCGCGTGGAGCGCAGGCCGTACAGCGTCGGCGGTGGGGGTT
>Ga0114933_10002876_pt1 | contig 17299 bp, 14 predicted proteins | sample 4SBtaG_FD_89691 | JGI IMG/M metagenome (GOLD analysis project Ga0114933, IMG submission 89691) | Deep subsurface microbial communities from Kolumbo volcano to uncover new lineages of life (NeLLi) - 4SBTROV12_W25 metaG | ecosystem: Environmental > Aquatic > Marine > Volcanic | place: Kolumbo... | reverse complement strand
TCGATCCACCCGATGACCGACTCTCCCTCGTAGGTACCGGGCTGCCGGCTCGTCGTGCCGCCATAGCTCGTGCTCAACGCCGAGCAGGCCGGGGTCGTCCAGTCGTCCATGCCGCGGCGGACCTCCGCCTCGGAGACCGCGGCTCCGAGGTCGACGGATCCCGCAGCGTTGATCTGATAGGGCGCGGGGCCATCCCAGACGGGGCGGGAAGAGGCGATCGGCTCCCACGCGCTGGCGAGGGGAGCCGAGGCCATGACCGCGAAGACCGAGAGGCCGACGATGAGGCTCTGGACCGAGTTTTGGGCCGCGTTCTTCACTGGGAGACCTCGGCCGAAAGGCGAGCGGTCGGGGTGCCGAAGCGGTTGGCGATGCGCCGCACATACGCGACGAAGGAGCCCAGCGAGACCGCGTCGTGGCGCTGCGCTCCGTGCTCCGCCTCGAGCTGCATCGCGCCGCCCTGCCAGCGCACGAAGGCGATGTCGGAGAGGTCACGCTGCAGGTGATCGGGCGCGCCGCCGACGCCGCGTCGGATCTCGAATCGCCCCTGCGCCATCGCGTAGGTCCGGAGTCGCCCGTCTGCGCGCTCGAGGAAAACGATCACCTCTTCGCCTACCCGGTAGATGGGCGTGCCGGCGATGATGAGGCCTTCTCCCTGAATCTCTCCGCCGAGCTCTTCGATCACCACGGTCGCGCCGCCCGAGCCGGCGATCCAGTCCCGGACGGCCAGCCGGGTGAACGTGTGGGGAACCGCGCCCCGCACCGGGTCGAGCACGATCCGTACTTCGGTGGAGAGCACCTGGCCGCTCACGATCGCGTCGGCGTCCCGCGCCATGTCCTCGAACGGGACCTCCACCATGACGGTTGCGGAGGCGCGTGGGGGCGCGGAGAGGAAGAAACCGGAGAACAGAGCGATGAACAACAACCAACGCATGCAGTGACCTCACCGCGCAGTTCAGCAACTCTTGTTCCAGGCGGTGTACGGGGGCTGCGCAGGGCACGGCGTAACCCCCGAGGTAACGCCGTGTGCGCCGCTGGCGCGATCATCGCGCCGCGCGGTACCCGAGCCAGCTGAGGTAAGGCAGCTCACTCCCCGGGTCGGTCCGCACAAAGCCGTCGCGGACGGTTCCGGTGCCATACGGCCGGAAGTCCCCTTCCTCGATGACCTCGCCGTCCGGGAGTCGCGTATAGGTGCCCCCAACGATCCAGAGCTCGACCGAGGTGCCCTCCGGCAGGCCGGTCGTCTCCGGGATGGCCACAGCGAAGCCTGGGGTGGAGCCGGACTCGGGCCCGAGCGCCCAGAGGCCGAGCAGGCCATCGGCGGCGTCGACGAAACAAGGCGCCTCATCGAGAGAGACCGGGCCCGCCGTGAGCTCGTCGTAGGTGGTCGGGAACTCGAAGGCATCGGGACGGACCTCCATCTCGAAGCCGCTCGGGAAACTGACCGTGCGCGCCTGGTTGGCGTCTCCCATCGGCGGGTGGTCGGTCGGCGTCTCGAGTTCGTGAAGCACGAGGTCTTCCCAAACGTCGAGCACCCCGAAGACGGGCTCCATGGGCGTACGGCAGAACGTTGTGGAGATGGGGCGGTGGAGCTGAGAGGCGCGGAGCGTCACTTGCTGAACGCAGCGGGTCTCCTCGGGGAGCACCACCGTGTACCAGCCGCCCTCGCCGAGGTGAGCCGGCGACTGGCAGAGCTGCGAGCCGTTCTCGAGTCTCAGGCACATCTGCACGATGCCTTCCGTGATCGGCGCCCCGCCAGGGTCGACGACGCGACCCCGCACCCCCGCGACCCAATGGGCCGAGCAAGCCTCCTGAGGCATGCGGTCGTCGATCGTGAGCTCGAGTGGAGGGCGATCCGAGACGCTCGGGCCTGCGCTCATGCAGCCTGGAGCCAGGGCCATGATCACGACAGACAACCCATGCACCAGCCAACCCGTTTTTGCGTTCTTCATCACAGACTTCCTTTCCTTCACCGACGACGCGCGACCGAGGTCACGGTCCCGTCGTCCAGAGACCCGACCGAGCGGGCGAGCTCGTTGCCCTCGATCATCAGCAACTTGGTTTGTGGACCATTGACGCCGAGGTACCGCTGGAACTGATCCGCATCCTCCCAACCCACGATGATCGGCGCGTCGAGGTCGTACTCGGCCTGAATGCGCTCGGCGTCGGCGAGATCGCCTGGGTCGTAGGTGTAGGTCGTGCCCACGAGCACGATGAGCTGGAAGTCCTCGTCGGCGAGAGACGCGACGAGGGGCAGCGCGTCCCGGCGCAGCCAATCACGGCAGTAACCGCACCACTCGGCGAGCCAGTAGATCAGCACGGTCCGGCGAGGGCAGAGTTCTCGGATCGACATGCGGCCGCCTCCGACGAGGGGAAAGTCGAAGTCCGGGACCACGTCACCCGTGCGACTGCCCTCCGAACCCGAGGGTGGACAGAAGGCGCTCTGGGGGGCCGGCGTGACGCAGACGCCGTCGGTGCAGAGCTCCGGGTCGACGCAGGAGCCGCAGGTACCACCGCATCCGTCATCACCGCACGAGAGGCCGTTGCATTGGGGGGTGCACTCGGGCGTACCCGGCGGCAGTCCCATGCCCGCGTCGCTGCCTCGCGGGCCCGCGTCGTCTTCGTAGAGCCGGACCGAGTCGTCGCGTTGCGGTGGCGGAGCCTGTCGGCCGCGCTCGGTGGCTCCGTTCTCGATCGCTAGCGCGCCTTCGCACCCCGAAGCGGTCGGAGCGAGCGCGGCCAAGGTGCCGAGGAGAAGGAGACGACGCGTGGCGGAAGATCTGCGCATGCGTCGGTCCTCAGCAACCACCGTACCGACGGCGCGCCCGAGTCCGATCGGAGTGTTCTTCTACAGCGATCGAAACCCAGGGGGGGACTGATGTGGCGGTCTGTCACCGGGCCGGTGACATGCGGGCCGGGCTTTGGGGCGCAGAGAGCCTGGTCCGAATTTTCCATAGAGCCTCTGCATGTCGTACCTCGCTCGTTCTTCTGGTCTCGCGCTCTGCTTGCTCGTCGCCTCTCCGCTCCCCCACGCGCTCGCGGACACGGCGGAGCTGCCATCGGCGCGTCCGCTGATCGTCACCGACGATCCGTGGACCCACGCGATCGACGCGGCCAGCCACGACGAAACACCGATGCTTCAGTTGGAGATCGCGCAGCACCGGGCCCGGCGAGCACGTCGGGCCCGCGCCCGAAGGGCCCGTCAGGCCCGCGCCCGAAGGGCTCGCCGAGCGACAGCGCGCCGGGCGAGCGCCCGAAGGGCCGAGGCGAGGGCGTCGCGGGTGGAGGCCGAAGATCGCAGGGACCGGGCGGAGCGGGCCGCTGAACGGAGAGAGCGCGCGCGGGCTCGGGCACGCCACCGGCGCGATGACGACGACTGGGAGGCGCCCACCGATCGGGCGCGGCGACGCGAGGCACGCGCCGCCGCCCGACGACGTGAGCGACGCTACGCCGACCCGGACGTCCGGCCGCCGCCGACCGTGGACCTGCACGTGGGGGCTCGCATCGAGGGCCGGCTCGCGCGGTTCGAGACAGGCGAAGGCAACGTTCATCGCAACGACGTCGCGTACCCGTCGCTGACCGCGATGGTTCGCGTCCGGCCCCTCTCGGCCGAGACCGGCGCAGAGCGCGGCTTGGAGATCGGCGGCAGCTTCGCCTACGCGGTCGGCCTGCGCTCGAGGAACACCCTCACGGACGAGGCCGTGGATACCCAGTTTTGGCGGCTCTACCTGGACGCCGCGATGATGTTCGAGGTGCACGATGCGGTGGAGATCGGGCTCGGCTTTGGTTTCGGCTTCGACTCCTACGCGCTGGGCGCGCAGTCGCTCGTCGTCGTGCCTTCGGCGGAGTACCCGTACCTGCGGCCGCACTTGAGGTTCCGCTTCCAGCTCGAAGACGAGCTCGCCGTGCTGGATCTGAGCCTCGCCTACCGTGGCGTGCTGGGGCGCGGCGGCCTCTCAGAGCACTTCGGCGCGGAGGGAGACACCCAGGGGTTCGACGTCATGGCGCGCCTCGGAGGCTCGCTCGACATGGGCATCTCCTACGGCGTCGAGGCGGGCGTCGCCGGCTACTTCCACTTCTTCCAGGGTGACGCGGCCACCGCCGAGGCCCGCTCCGGGACGGATTTCGGCCTCTGGCTCGGTGCTCAAATCGGCTACGCGTTTCGCTGAGCTCCGTCAGCGGATCGTGACGCGCGTCACCTGACCCGCTCGGACCTCGAGGCGACGCTGGACGGGCCCGCGGCCGGGTACCCGGATCTCGATGGTCTGCGTCCCCGATGGCAACACGACCGTCGCGGGCACCACCCCGATGCGGCGTCCTCGGAAGAGGATCGGTGCATCCCAGATGGCCGGCGGTCCGCCCACCCGCACCTGGCCCGTCGCCGCGGGAGCGGGCGCGGCCGCACGACGTCGGCCACGCCTGCGGCGCGCAGGCGCCGAAGGTCGAGGGTTCGCGGCGACCGGATCAGCGCGGCGCGGCGCGGGCTCGGGAGCCGCCGGAGACTCGGGAGGTGCCGGAGACTCGGGTGCGTCGAAGACGAGGTCGGCTGATGTTCCGCCGGGCTCCGGCGCGACGGCAGGGACCTCCCCGGAGGGGGCCGGGACCGCTTGGGGGACGATCATCTGAGGCAGGGTCTGCGTGACGGGATCGGGCTGCGTCAGTCGAGCGACGACAAACGCGCCAATCGCGGCCACCACGACAGAGAAGACGGCGACGAGGGCCGGCACGCCGCGGCGACGAGGCCGCCCCCGCACGACCGGGGTGGACTTCGGGCGGAAGCCGGTGACCTCGCCGGGGGGTCGATCGCTCTCGACGGTGTGGGACGCGAGCGCGGTGATCGACTGTTGGGGAGCCCCGGGGAAGAGCCCCGCCATCCACTCCTCGACGTCGCCCGCCGTGGTGGGCGGGCCGAGCGCGGCGGTGGCCCGCGCCAGGGCTCGGCCCATCTGCCGCGCGTTCGAATAACGATCGGCGGGGTCCTTGGCGAGCGCGCGCATGCAGATGCGCTCGAGCTCCGGCGGCACATCGTCGACGTGCTGACTCGGGGTCGGCGTCTCGTCGTGCACGACCTTGAGCACCGTCTCCGCTGGGGAGTCGCGCTTGAAGAGGCGCTCCAGAGTGCAGAGCTCCCAGAGCACGACGCCAACCGAGAAGACGTCGGAGCGGGGGTCGACCTTGCGCCCGAGCGCCTGCTCCGGCGCCATGTAGGCGAACTTGCCTTTGACCCTCCCGGTGGTGCTCTCCGCGATGCGGTCGGCCGCCCGCGCGATGCCGAAGTCCAGCACGCGAAGCGTTCCGTCGAAGGTGACGAAGAGGTTGTGGGGGCTCACGTCCCGGTGAACCACGTGCAGGAGCTTGCCGTTCGGATCGCGCAGCTCGTGCGCTGCGTGCAGGCCCTCACAAGCCTGAGCGAGCAGATGAGCGGCGAAGGCGTAGCGCTGCGGCGACTCGCTCGGCGGCCGGGTCCCGAGCTGCCGGAGCACCTCCGAGAGCGGCAGGCCACGCAGGTACTCCATCGCGATGAAGTAGGAGTCGTCAGCCCGGCCGAAGTCGAAGACCGTGCACACGTGGGGGTGCTGGATTTGCGACGCGATGCGCGCCTCATCCAGGAACATGTGCACAAACGCCTGCTCCCGAGAGAGGTGATCGTGGATGCGCTTGAGCGCAACGAGGCGTGTGTAGCCACTCTCCCCACGCTCGCGCGCCAGGTACACGCGACCCATGCCTCCCTGGGCGAGTTCGGCGAGCAGCTCGTAGGGCCCGACACTCTCGGGCATCTCCTTCGGACGCAGCTCCGCCGTCTCCGAGAGGCCGGGGAGCGTGTCGTCAGGACGGACCGAGGCGGTGGCCATGGGCGGCTCTCAAGCTACCAACCGTCCGTCAGCAGGGAAAGTCGACGGCCACGAGTGGACCGCGCACGGTCAGCGGAGGCCGTGTCGTCGAAGCAGTCGATGCAGGTAGGGGCGGGCCATGCCGGCGGCCCTGGCGGCGGCCGAGACGTTGCCCGAGTGGTGCTTCAGGAGAGCCGCCACGTAGTCTCGTTCGAAGTGCGCGAGCGCTACGTTCCTCGCCTCGGTGTAGGGCTTCTCCGGGTCGACCTGCCAGGTGCGCGGCTCCTCATCGGCGGGCGTCAGCGGCAGCACCTCACCGAGCACGACGCAGCGAGAGAGATAATTGCGTAACTCGCGCACGTTGCCTGGCCAGCGACCGGACTGAAGCACGGTGCGGAGCTCGGCCGTCACGAGCTCATCGATCTGGGCGGGGCGCTGACCCATGCGAGCGAGCAGCACCTTGGTGAGCCCGATGATGTCCTCTGGGCGCTCGCGGAGTGGCGGCACCCGGAGGTGAAAGACGGCGAGGCGGTAGTAGAGGTCCTCTCGGAAGCGACCGGCGGTGACTTCTTTTCGGAGGTCGCGGTTGGTCGCCGCCACCACCCGAACATTCACCGCTCGCGCGGCCGTGTCCCCAACGCGGCGAACCTCCCCGCGCTCGAGCACGCGGAGGAGCGCGGGCTGCATCGTCAGCGGCAGCTCGCCGAGCTCATCGAGAAAGAGTGTGCCTCCGTGGGCGGCCTCGAAGACCCCCTCCCGGTCGTTGATGGCGCCGGTGAACGCGCCCTTCTCGTGGCCGAAGAGCTCTGTCTCGAGGAGGTTCGGCGGGATCGCGCCACAGTCGAGCGTAATGAACGGACCGGGGGCTCGCCGGCTGTGGGTGTGGATCGACGATGCGACCTCTTCTTTGCCGGTGCCGGTCTCCCCCTCGATCAGCACCGTCGCGTCGGAGGGCGCCACGCGCTCCAGGACCGCGAAGACCGCGCGCATCGCGGCGGACGCACCGAAGAGCGTGCCGAACATGTCGGAGGAGCTGAGCGCCACCCGGTTCATGCCGCCGAGCGCGTCGAAGCGGAGCAGCGTCTTGCCGATGCGCACGGTGCTGCCGTGACCGAGCCAAGCGGAGTCGACCCGAACCCCGTCCACAAAGGAGCCGTTGCGGCTGTCGAGGTCCCGGAGTCGCGCGCCCCGAGGGCTCACCTCGATCTCTGCGTGAAAGCGGGAGACGGTCGGATCGGTCAGCACGAAGTCGTTTCTGTCGTGCACGCCGATGGTGCAGGTTGCGCTCGTCGACTCGTACGGCTCGACCTGGTGTTTGCCGCCGACCATGGTGAGCCCAAAGCGGCGCACTTCGAGGCCGAAGCCTCCGGCGGAGGTCGCCTCTACGGTCCAGGCGTCCGGGTCGTCCCAGGTCGACTTCGTCACGCGGCAGAGTGTAGCGGACCCGGCGCGTTCTACGGTTCTATTGTGCTCACTCGCGCGGAACCCAGACGGGGCCGCCGACACCGCTGCTCGATGCCGCGACCGTAATTCCGGCGATCAAGACGCCGAGCAAGACCGCCACGCCGGCGCCACCGAGGCCCCAGAGCAAGACCTCGTCGATCCCGTTGGTCGCCAGCCCCGGGCTTGGGTCCGCAGCGGGCTCGGTGCCCGAACGCCATCGCGCGGTCGAGGCGCCGATCAACCAACCTCCCGGGCCGAAGGCTCGGCCCTCGCAGACGAGCTCACGTTCGCCTCGCACGGTCACGGTGCCCGAGTCCGACGAGGCGATCTCTCGCGCACCGCTCCGACAGCTCAGCTCGAGGCGCTCGACGACGTCGGCCTCGCCATCTTCAGCGGTGACCCTCGCCCTCACGTCGGTCGCTCCGAGGGGCCGAATGCCCACGCGCACTCGCAACGTTCGATCGCCGAAGGCGACGCGAAGCCGGTCGAAGCGCCGGCGGAGGCTCTGCGGCAGAGGACCTGGCTCGCGTCCCTCGAGCACGAGCACGAGCGAGGCGAGGTCTCGGTTGGCGTCCCGGTCTCTGCCGAGCGCGGATCGAACGACGGCGCGCAGCCGAAGCAGCCTGGCCGCTCCGTCTCGGTCGAGGCCGGCGCGGCTGTCGTCCGCGATCTCCTGCAGCAGTCGCGCTGCCTCCTCGAACTCAGCGAGCTCGAGTTCCTGCTCCACCCGATCGAGCCCGGAAGCCTCAGACCCATCACCCTGTGCGAGAGCCTTCGGCGCGAAGAGCCCCCACAGCAAGAGCAGTGCTATCCCGATCCGCACCCCGCGAAGCTAGCAGCTGGCCCGCAGATCAGTGAACGGTGTAGCGAACGCTAGCGAGCAGCCAAGTGTTGAGCTCGGCTCCGGTCACCTGCTGGCGGACCGCGATGTCGATCCCGACCTCGTCGTTCATCCAGCCCACGCCGCCGGTCACGAAGTGCGCGTCACGGCCGGTGTCGAATGCCCACCCTGCGCGGATCGGCACCTCACCGGTGAAGAGCTCAGCGGCGGCGCCGAGGAGCGCCTCGGGTCGAATGTCCCCGTTGGGCTCACTCCAGGTCCCGAGGTCTGCGAGGCCGTCGATGGCCAGCGTGAACGTGCTGTCGATCGTGTAACTCACGCTGCCGCCGACCTGCATGGGCGCCAGCGGTGATCCGAGATCGATCAGGTTGTAGCCGAGCAGCGCGATGTGGAAGCCAGGGAGGGGAGAGATCCGGATGGACCCATCGAGTGTGATCCCCTCGGCAAACGGGTCGGCGCCTTCCTGGCCTTCGCGCCAGTAGGTGACGTAGCGGCCGGTGGCACCGATCGCGAAGTACTCGCCGAGCGGAAGCCCGAGGGCGACGCGCCCGTCGAAGCCGCCGTGACCCTCGTCGCCGTTGCCGTGCGCATAACGAAAGGACACGCCCATGTTGATCGGGCCGCTGTAGCTGTCGATCAGAGCTGCATTGGTGGAGAAGGTCCCAGGCTGGGGCCGATACACCGCCGCGCTCTCGACATGGTAGAGCCGGCCGATCGAGAGGCCGGCGGCGTTGTAGGCCAAACCGCTGGTGCTCGTCGCCGACGCTCGAGCGCCGAGACCCATCGCCATGCCCCGCGCCGTCTCCATCGTGTCAGGAAAGGCGGGCCCGCGGGTTGATCCGGCCTCGGATGCATATCCGGGAACCAACACCTGAGCCGCACTCGGGCTCGGGAGAACGCTCCAAACCATGGCTGCGCCCAGGAGGGAGAAGCCAAGCTTAGAGAGAAGAAAGGATGAACAGGTGGTCCGGGAACAAATGGTCATGTGTGCGCTCCGACGACTCCGAACCTCTTAACAGCACACCGTTGGAAGTCCAAGAAACCAACGCAGGTGCAGGCCCCGCTTCTTCCCCAATCTGTCCCCGAATCGTGCGCGATCCGTCCTCAAAACGGATCGAACGCGAAAACCTGCATCGATCCGGGCACTTGTGGATGAGGCGTTTTCGACCGGGGACGTTCGGCTGGGGATGACAAATGATCACACTTGAGAAAGAGCTCTGATTTCAACGGCTTAGAGAATCGCTAGATCTGGGTCATAGACGTGAGCAGACCTCTTTGCTAGCGTCGTCGAGCTGTTCGTAACGGGGTGTGGCTGGGAGCCAAGTGGACCAAACGTCTGCGCGCTACCTTCCTCGCTGGAGACTCCAAAGCGCCCGAAGTTCGGTCCCCAGAGTTTTCCACAAGCCTTCCCCAACTGTGATTCCCGCCTGTGGATGGGCTGGGGATCGTCACTATAAGTCCGTCTTCTGCATCAGGTATTTCGGAATGCACCACCTGTGGACATCTGCTCTTTCGTCGATCCGCCCTCGCCTCTCGGACGAGAACTACCGGACGTGGTTAGAGCCCATCCACTTCGAGAAGATCGAAGAAAAGACCGTCACCCTCCGGATCCCTAACCGCTTCTATGCGGATTGGATCAGCAGCCACTACCTCTACCTCATTCTCGACGCGCTCTCCTCCGAGAGTGGCGTCAGCGAACTCGAGGTGGATTGGGTTATCGATGAGACCCTGCAGCTGAAGATGAACGCCAAGGCCGAGGAGGCCCGACGCACCGAAGAGGTGACGCGCAGGCGCCCGAGCTCACCGAGCCCGACGCCCGCGTCGAGCTCTTCGTTGCCGCCTGTCGACACCGGCCTCAACCCCAAGTACCGCTTCGACAACTTCATCGTCGGGCCGTCCAACCAGCTCGCGCACGCGGCCTCCACGGCCGCCGCGTCGAGCCCGGGGTCGCGCTACAACCCGCTCTTCATCTACGGCGGCGTCGGTCTGGGCAAGACCCACCTGGTGAACGCGATCGGCCACCGGATCCAGCAGGACAAGCCGGACGCGCGCGTGCTCTTCCTGAGCGCCGAGCGGTTCACCAACGAGTTCATCTGGGCGCTGCAGAACCACCGCATCAACCAGTTCCGCGAGCGCTACCGCTCCAACTGCGATGTGCTCTGCATCGACGACATCCAGTTCTTGGCCGGTCGCGAGCAAACGCAGGAAGAGTTCTTCCACACGTTCAACGCGCTCTACCACGCGGACCGACAGATCGTCGTGACGTCCGACGTCTACCCGCAACAGATCAAAGAGATGGAAGAGCGACTGGTCTCGCGCTTCCAGTGGGGTCTCGTCGCAGACATCCAAGCGCCGGCCATCGACACGCGGATCGCGATTCTCAAGAAGAAGGCCGAACAGGAGCGCATCGAGCTGACCGACGAAGTCGCCTTCCTGATCGCTCAACACGCGCACTCGAACGTGCGAGAACTCGAAGGAACGCTCCTTCGTCTGGCCGTCAAAGCCGAGCTCGTCGAGAAGCGGGGCGGCATCGACCTCGAGTTCGCCAAGCGCTCACTGGGCACCATCGCGCCGCTCATTCCGGAGCGTCAGACAACCGTTGAAGACATTCAGCGGGCCACGTGCACCTACTTCAACATCCGACTTTCGGACATGAAGTCGCATCGTCGACACCGCGCCGTGAGTTTCCCGCGCATGGTGGCGATGTACGTCTGTCGCCAACACCTCAACATGAGTTATCCGCGACTCGGTGATCGCTTTGGCGGCAAAGACCACACGACGGTCTTGAGCGCCTGTCGCAAGATCGGCGGACTCTACGCCAAAGATGATCGCGACGTGCTCACCGCAGTAGCCGCCATCGAGCGCAAGGTCGGCCTGATCCCGCGCTGAATCGACGGGTCGCGGTCGGCGCCCGTAGCGTTGCCACGGGTGCCTGCGGAATGGGTCGGATGGAGATGTTGGACCAGCTCGATGTAGGGACCGAGACCTTGACCGGCAGCGGCCGGGAGATCTTCATTCTGCGCTTCGCCGTCGATTGACCAAGAGTCTCGGCGATCGCATCGCGAGCGCTTCAACGCTGCGCTCGGAGCTGGCGGCAACACCGCGGGAACGCGGCTAGGAATCCGACCTCGGCTGCTGCCGTACAGAGAGGTAGGCGCCTACCCGACAACCGCCTGCTGCATCCACTGGATCTTGGACGCCCATTCAGGCCGCGCGACGGTGCGGGCGAACTGGAGCCAGCGGGGCATCGCGTCGGTGACACCGGCGAGCACTCGCTGGGTGGTCTGCGGATCGGTGCAGACGTGGGCGAGCGCTCCGAAGGCCTCCTCCGATGGCTGGTGATGCTGCACGATGGACGCCACGACCCCTTCGGGGCGGTGCTGCAGCCAGGCCTCCCAGAACGGCTCTACGCCAGGGGAGCCGTAGCGAAACTCCACGATCCATATGCCCACCAAGGTGTGGAGCGAGAGCAGGGCGGCGTCCTCGGCGAACTCTTCCGGCGCCTCTTGAAGGGTCATGGCGTAGAGATCGATCAAGTCCGGGTCGGGCTTGTCGTCGTCGGAGGGCGGCGGCTCCGATGGCAGCGGCTCACCGGCGACGACGTGTCGCATCCACCCCAGCATTCGAGCCCACTCGGGGCGCGCGACGCTCCCGGCGAACTGCAACCAAGGGCGCATCTCGTCACCTAGCTCGGCGAGGACCAGGCGCGTGAGCTCGAGGTCGTGACAGAGAAAGGCGAGTGCCTCGAAACCGGCCGCGGACGGCGGGTGACGCGTGACGATCGAGCGAGCGGCGTCCGGGGAGCAGTAGTCGAAGTACCTCGACCAGATGAGATCGATCTGGTCCGAGCCGCGCTCGAACTCCCCCACCCACACGTCGATGCGTTCGTCGAGCGAGAGCGCGGCGAGCATCGCCCAGGCCGCGCTCGGCAGCGGCCGGCGGCCGAAGAGCGACCGCGCGATATCGACGCCATCTCCGTTCACCGCGGGCAAGCTCAGGTCCGACAGGTTCGAGTAGTGCTCGTCCATGCTCGCCAGGATCGGCGCGGGATCCGCCGACCGCACGATCGCCCGGAGCACGCGCTGCTGGAACTCGGACGACCCGTCGAACCCGATCCCGAACAACAGCTCGTCGGGCGTGCCGGCCAGCTCCGGCACCCGCGCGGGGTACTCGATCGAGAACCGCCGAACGCGAATCCACGCTTCGAGAAGCTCGTCTTGCTCCGCCTCGGTGTTGGGGCGATTCGACGCAGCGGCGAGGTGCCGTGAGAGCGCGACCGCGTGGGCGTCCAACGGCATCGGCAACGCGGGCGTCGGCTGAACGGTGTCTCGGTCGATGCCCCGCTCCGACATGACGTGCGCGAACAACGCTTGGGCCCGATCGGCAACCTCAGGGTGCCCCGCCCATCGACGCAAGGACGTGAACAGTCCTACGTCGATGACCGGCACTGGAACGTCGAGCCGCGACCAACGCACGCGCATCATCCGGTCGAGGAACTGGTTGATGCGCCGCGCGTCCCGCTCGTGCAGCAGCTCTGCCGCGCGGGCGATGAGGTCGCAAAGGTCACCGTGGCTGAGAGTCTCGCGGCCGAGCAGCGCACTCCACTCGTCGTCGCTGGGTGGGTGCCCATGCAAAACGTAGCGGTCCAGCCCCGGAGTGTTGAGCAGGTCCGGTCGCGGCGCCTGACCGTAAACGAGGTCGCTGGCTTCCCACACCGCCAGTCCTCCACGGACCGCGGCACGAGCGAGCGCCATCAGTGGGACCATGCGAGGTCGCGCGGTCGGGTGAAGCTCCCCGAACATGGAGGTCATCTCGTGGCTCCACGATCCGATATACGGCCGTGCGAGGTAACCACCGCACCGCCCTTGGCCGTCGAGCCGGCCAGCGAACGCATCGCGCAGGTCGCTTCGACGCGCGATCAGAGGGTTGAACAACTCACGCTCAGGGGAGCCGAAACCATCGCTCGGCACGCAGCGAAGCTCGTCCTCCATGTGCAGCGGGTGATGCGTCACCGCGAGGTTGCGGGTCCATACCCACGGCAAGCTCACCGCGCTCCAGCGCAGTGCGATGACGGAGGCGGCGTGGGCCGCCTGGGTCGGTGGAGCCGAGAAGACACGCTCTCGCCCATCCGCCCAGAACGACGCCGGGTCTTCGATGCCGGCGAACCCCGCGAGGGGCGGCGTGGGTGACTCGAGGAGTGCCGGAAGCAAAACGTTCGCAATCGCGGCCGGATCGACCAAATGAAACGTGACGTCGTATCCCATCGTGCTCCGTAGCGCCCTGAACTGGAGACGCGTCCTACCCTACGGTCGAGCCCGTGCAATCCACCTTCAGGACCTCGGACGAATGCAGTGGGTTCCGAGTCGGGCGTGGTCGTGGGACGAGGCACCAACCCGGTGTGCCGCACTCGGAGTTCCTGGCGTGATTTCCTGAGAGAAGCGAGAGCCGCCGCGGCGCGTAACCCATGCGCCGTGACGCTTGCGAGCCCGGCTGCTAGGTTTGCGCCGCCATGAACGAACGACTTGCACGTAGCCTCCTCCTCGCCAAGATCCTCGCCGCTGACGGTATCATGACTGATGACGAGCGGGACTTCCTGGAGTCGGCGATGGAGAGCCTCGAGTTGAGCGAAGCCGAGCGCGCTCAGTGTCGGAACTTCGAGGGATGGGACGAGGCGGAGAAGATCGTCGCCGCGCTGGGCATGGAAGAGAAGCGGGCGCTGATGGATCAGTTGGTCCAGGCGGTGCTCGCCGACGGCAAGGTCAGCCCCCATGAAATGACCACGATCGAGAAGCTCACCGCGGCGCTCGGGCTCGAGTAGCGCCTGGGGTTAACTCGGGGGTAATCCTGGGGGTGGATCGAGGGATACGTTGGGGATATCGAATCACACAGGTCATCCCCGATTTCATCCACCGATCAAATTCCTAGTTTGCTGAACGATCTCTTCGTGTTGCGCTGATGGATCCCCAATCCACAGGACTTAATACGAAGACGAGTTCTTAATTAAAAGAGATCTGATCTTCTTGTAGTGGTAGTGGAGTGCTCATGGAGCTGACAATCGACAAGAGGAGCTTCCTGAAGGGGCTCGCTCGTACGCATGGCGTGGCTGACCGTAAGAGCTCCATGCCGATTCTCTCCAATATCCTTCTGACCACCGAAGACACCAACACGCTTCGGCTCGCTGCGACCGACCTCTATCTCGGTGTGACAGCGACGGCGTCGGCGGAGATTGTCTCGGGTGGCTCGATCGCCGTGGCGGCTCGCACGCTCTTCGACATCGTGAAGAACCTGCCCGAGGGCGAGGTGAAGTGGACGGTCGGAGCGAACGGAGCGGCCGAGATCAAGTGCGGCAAGGTGAAGTACAAGATCCCCGGCATGGCGGGCGATGACTTCCCGCCACTCCCGAACCCTGGCCGCGGGGAGTTCGTGCAGCTCGATGCGGCTCACGTCGGCGACCTGATCGCCAAGACGAGCTACTCGATGAGCAACGACGACACGCGACCCCACCTCGCGGGCGCGCTCTTCGAGGGTGACGGCAAGGTGCTGCGCATGGTCACCACCGACGGTCACCGACTCAGCAAGGCCGAGCACAAGATCGAGGGCGACTCCATGTTGAGCTTCTCCATGCTGGTGCCCAACAAGGGCATCGGGGAGCTGAAGCGCCTCATCGAGGACGTGAAGTCGGACCACAAGAAGTCCGGCGGCGAGACCCGGGCCCAGGTCGGGGTCGCCACCACCGGTGGCAACGCGTTCTTCCAGGGCAACGACGTGCTCCTGAGCGTGAAGCTCGCCGACGAGCAGTTCCCGCCCTACGCCAAGGTCATCCCTCAGCAGCAGAGTCGACGCGTGGTCATGCCGCGCCAGTCGCTCATCGACTCCCTCCGGCGCATCAGCTTGGTGTCGAACGACAAGAGCGGAGGCGTGCGCTTCGCCGTCGAAGCGGGTCACTTGCGTATCGTGAGTGAGAACCCCGATGTCGGTGAAGGCAGTGAAGAGCTCGACGTCGACTACGCGGGCGAAGCGGTGACCATCGGGTTCAATGCCAAGTACATCCTCGACGTACTCGGCGCGCTGAATGAAGACGAGATTGCGCTCGAGCTCTCCGGCGAGCTCGACCCAGGCGTGATCAAGCCCTGTGGTGACACGGCCGACTTCGTCGGTGTCGTGATGCCGATGCGCGTCTGAGTTGACCGCGCACGCCCCGGCGTTGCGGCTCGAGCGACTCTCCGTTCGCGGGTTCCGGAACCTCGCCCACCTCGATCTCGAGCCGGGCCCGCGGTTCAACGTGCTCTTCGGCGACAACGGCCAGGGCAAGTCGAACCTGCTCGAGGCCATTCACTACCTCGGCTCGCTGGCGAGCTTCAGGATGGCGCGGCGGGATGCGCTGATCGGGCACGAAGTCGAGCGGGCGGTGGTGGCGGGCAAACTCACCTCGACCACCACGACGCTCTCGATGACGGCCAAGATCGCGCTCGATCGTCGAAAGGCGCGGGTGCTGAACCTCAACGAGAAGCGGCCGCGGTCCAAAGCGGCCTGGATCGCCTCGATTCCGATGGTGCTCTTCCACCCGGGAGACCTTTCTTTGGTCAGCGGGTCGCCCCAGGGCCGTCGTGACTTCCTCGACGCCATGCTCGAGCAGATGGACCCGAGCCTATCCAAGACGCGCGCGACCTACACGAAGGCGCTGAGGAGCAGGAATCGGCTACTCAAAACCGAAGGCTCGGACCGCCGCTCGATCACGAGCTACGACGAGCTGCTCGCGACGGCCGGTTCCGCGATCGCTGCAGCGCGTGAGGAGCTCACCAAAACGCTCGGGCCCCTGACCCTCGAAGCGCTCACGAGCGTCGCGGGCAGGGAGCTCCCGCTGACCGTAACGTATCGTCCGCGAGTCGAACCAAACATCGAGGCCATGCGCGCCGCCTTGGCCAAGTCCTTGGCCAAAGACCTCGCCCGTGGATTCACTGCCGAGGGTCCGCACGCCGATGACCTCGAGCTGGCCGTCAAGGAGCGGGGGGCGCGGCACCACGCTTCACAGGGGCAGCACCGGATGATGGTGCTCGCGCTGAAGATCGCAGAGCTCGGTGCGCTGACCGCGAGCGTCGGGCAGGTGCCGATTCTGCTCCTCGATGATGTCTCGAGCGAGCTCGACGCCACCCGCAACGCGAGACTGATGCAGACCCTCGATGCGTTGGGCGGGCAGGTTTTCGTGACGACCACCCACCGAGAGCTGATCCGCATCGAGCGAGGTCGCGTTGATTCTCAGATCAGCGCTGGGCACGTTCGAACGGCATGAGGACATCGCGCCAGCTCATGCGAGAGCACTGAGGCCGGCTCAGCGTTCGTACACGCAGACCCGGTTGCGACCGCTGCGTTTGGCCTCGTAGAGGGCCCGATCCCCACACGCGAAAAGCCCGGTGCGTTCGGCCGAGTGCTCGGGGCAACACGCAACCCCGATCGAGATGCCCGGCTCGAGCGTGACGCCGTCCCGCACGAAGTTGTGCTCGGCGACGGCGGCGTGGATCTGGTTGGCGACCTCGGTGGTTGCGGCGAGGTCGAGCCCTGGGCAGGCGACCACGTATTCGTCGCCGCCGAAGCGGGCGGCGATGGCGGGCTTCGGGATGGTCCGGCCGATCAACTTGCCGGTCTGACTGATGACGTAGGCTCCGAAGAGATGGCCGTGCGTGTCGTTGATCGCCTTCAATCCATCGAGGTCGAGCACGAGCATACCGACCGAAGTGGAAGTCTCGCCGGCGCGGGTGAGCAGGTCGTCGAGTTCTCGGTCGAAGCGCCGGCGCTGGTAGAGGCCGGTGAGGTCGTCGATGTGGATGAGGCGCTGCATCGCCTCGTCGTAGGCCCGGTCGACGGCGTCTTGGAGCTCGAAGCGGATCACGGTGTCGCCGACCTCGATGCGGTCGTTCGGGCGCAGGATCCGCTCACCCTCGACGAGCTTGCCGTTGACCGAGGTCCCGTTGGTGGAGCCCAGATCGATCAGCGCGAAGTTGTCTCCTCGGTCTTCGATTCGGCAGTGCCTGGACGAGATGCGCAGGTCGCGAATCACAAGGTCGGCTCGGCTGCTGCGTCCGATGGTGAACGACGAGCCCGCGACGCGCGCGCGGTGCCCGACGTCGTCACCGAGGATCACGACGCACATCGGTCGCCGCTTGCGTTCATTGGCGGCGGCCAGGGCGCG
>Ga0114933_10002875_pt1 | contig 17304 bp, 18 predicted proteins | sample 4SBtaG_FD_89691 | JGI IMG/M metagenome (GOLD analysis project Ga0114933, IMG submission 89691) | Deep subsurface microbial communities from Kolumbo volcano to uncover new lineages of life (NeLLi) - 4SBTROV12_W25 metaG | ecosystem: Environmental > Aquatic > Marine > Volcanic | place: Kolumbo... | reverse complement strand
TTAGTTAAGATGTGTTTAAATTATATTTAATAGATTTAAAGGGAATAAATATGGAAAACTTAAATCAAATTCATAAGGAAGAAGAAAAATCTAGAGAGCCGATAATATCAAATTTAGAATCTGCTGTAGAGCTTTGCAGGCTTCCACTTCACAACACAAAAAGATGGTGGAATTTATCACTTGACCATCAAATTATTGCGTTATTAGCTATAGCAAGTAAATTAAATAAACTCCCTTTAGCATATACAATGGATAACACAAGTCAAAATCATGTTCCAATGAGAGTTGTGCATAATATATGTTCATCAAGTCATACAACAATTCAAAAGATTGTTTCTGATGGAATTGGCAGAAAAGAGTTAGTTCAGATTAAACCTAAATCTGGTGATAAAAGACACTCATTATTTACAGCAAGTGAAGATTTAGTCCAAAATTTTGAATTATCAGCTATAAGTAGAGCATAACTAAATATATAAAAAGCTTAAAATATTAAAAACCAGTCCAACTTTTTATATTTTTGTAAGCCTTACACATACTATCACTTGCTGTAAAAATAGATTGCCTCTTGTCTCCATTTTTAGTTACTAATGGCAGCAGGTCTCCTCTTGCAACTCCATCTGATACAATTTTTTGTAATGTAGTATGACTTGCAGTACATAAATTATGAACTGTCTTCATACTTACATAATTTTTATCTTTTTCATTCTGACAATACTGTTCTGGAAGAATATTATACCTACTTGCTACAGCCATTAACCCTATAAGTCTATGATCTAAAGTTTGACTCCACCATCTTTCAGATCTATGAACAGGAGCTCTAGATAAAGTTACGGACCATTCTAGCCTTTTAACAACCCATTGTTGAAATATATCTACCCCTCCTTTATCAAAAAAAACTACGTCTTTTATTTTGATCCTTTTATTTTCTTCCTTCTTTTCAGCTATTTTCTGAGGTGTATTTTTTAATTCTTTAACAACTGACATAACGTCTCCAATTTTTAATAATTTTTTACACTATGTATTTTATATATTTAAAAAAAAATAGAAAGGAAAGATTATACATCTTCCCTTTCTATATATATTATTTATTGAGTAAATTCAGGATAACCAGAAAGTCCTATCTCTGACTTATCAGCTCCATCTTTTTCCTCTGTTTCAGATAATCTTACTCCAAGTATAGCTTTAACCGCAAACCAAAGAATAAAACTAGTAATCAGAACAAATGCACCAATAGCAACTATTCCTATTAATTGCGTGGTGAAGCTTGCGCCATCATTAGTAAGCGGAACAGCTAAAGTACCCCATATGCCGCATACTAAGTGAACAGGTATAGCTCCAACAACATCATCAATTTTTAGTTTATCTAATAAAGGAACAGCAAAAATTACTAATGCACCCCCTACTCCGCCAATTAATACAGCAGATACGAATGTAGGAGCTAGAGGCTCAGCAGTAATGGACACTAATCCACCTAATGCTCCGTTTAAAACAAATGTTAGATCTACTTTTTTATAGAGAATTTGTCCCAATATTAGGGCTACAACAACTCCTCCTGCAGCTGCTAAATTTGTATTAGCAAATATTCTAGCCATTGAGCTTGCATCAGCCACTGATCCTAATGCTAGTTGAGAACCTCCATTGAAGCCAAACCAACCAAACCAAAGAAGAAAAGTACCTAACGTAGCAAGAGGTAGAGCAGATGCCGGCATTGGATTTACTTTGCCCTCTTTAGTATATTTACCTTTTCTTGCTCCTAAAACAATACATCCAGCCAGGGCACACCATCCACCCACTGAGTGAACTATAGTTGAACCAGCAAAATCACTAAACCCTATTCCTGATAGCCAACCCGCTCCCCATGTCCAAGAACCTTGAATAGGATATATGATGGCAGTTAAAACAACTACAACTGCTAAAAATGACCATAGTTTTACTCTTTCAGCAACTGCTCCCGATACGATTGATGCTGCTGTAGCAACAAAAACCATTTGGAAGAACCAATCAGATGCCCCTGCGTAACCACCGTCAGATGATTCTGTTGACGGGTCAGCAACATCAAATAAACTAAAGCTTCCTATAAAGCCTCCGTCTACTCCTGAATACATTAAATTATAACCAACTAAAAAATATAAAATTCCAGCAACTGAATATAATACTATGTTTTTAGTACATATAGTCGCTACACTTTTAGTTCTAACCATACCAGCTTCAAGCATACAAAAACCTGCAGCCATCAACATTACTAATATGCCGTTAACTAAAAATGAAAATGTGTTAAATATAAATGCTATATCTTGAGATTCCATTTTTTATTCCTTCGTGTTTATTAAAAATAACTATCTTTTAGTTATATTAATAAGCATGTTTCATGCCATGTATTTGAACTATAAAATAAGCCATAAAAAAAAAGTAGAACACTAAAAATGATTAAAAAATAAACATTATTATTATATAGTGATTAAATAATAATCATTAAATAATAAAAATAAAAATACTTAACATAAGATAACAATAAATATATAGTTATAATTCAGGGGTGCCTAAAAGAGGTTTAGGCTGAGATATATACCCTTTGAACCTGTTGGCTAGTACCAGCGTAGGGAGAAAAAAAAATGACTAATGTTAAATATTTATTTATTTCATTAATAATACTAGTAATCTCAAGTAATAATGTGTTGGCTAATGATAAAATTACTTTATTACTAGACTGGTTTGTTAACCCAGATCATGGCCCAATTATAATAGCACAAGAAAAAGGCATATTTGAAGAAGCAGGCCTTAAAGTAGAAATAATACCACCTGCAAACCCATCAAATCCTCCCAAATTGGTTGCTGCAGGTAAAGCAGATATAGCTATATCATATCAACCACAATTACATATGCAAGTTCATGAAGGATTACCAGTTACTCGTGTTGGAACGCTAGTTGCAACTCCATTAAACTGTTTGTTAGTATTAGAGGATGGCCCTATTAAAAAGCTTTCTGATTTGAAGAATAAAAAAATTGGATATTCTATATCGGGAATGGAACAAGCTTTATTAAGTGCAATTTTAAAAAAAGCAAATGTTAATAAAGATGAAGTGGAATATATTAATGTAAATTGGTCATTATCTCCTTCCTTAATGAGCAAACAAGTAGATGCTGTAATTGGAGCATATAGAAACTTTGAACTCAACCAAATGAAAATAGAAGGAGTTAAAGGTCGTTGTTTTTTTATAGAAGAGGAAGGAGTTCCTCCTTATGATGAGTTAATATTTATAGTAAATAACGAAAAAATTGATAAAGAAATGCTAACTCTATTTTTAGATTCTATAGAAAAAGCTACTCAATATATCATTAATCACCCTATAGAAACTTGGGAAATTTTTGCTAATTATTCAAAAGAACTTAATAATGAATTAAACGAAATGGCCTGGTTTGATACAATTCCAAGATTTGCTCTTAGGCCTGCAGCTTTAGATAAAAAAAGATATATTAGGTTTGAAAACTTTTTATATGAAGAGGGGCTGATTGATAAAAAATATTCTTTTGAAAAAATGGCCATAGAAATTTATTAGAAAAAATGAAAAGAACTAATTTATCTTTTATATTAAAAGGTTCATTAAAAGTTGAGAATGAAAATGAAATACTTTTTTCTAATCTTAAATTAAATATTAATTATAATAAATGGACCTCAATTATTGGTCAGTCAGGTTCTGGAAAGTCCACACTATTAAAAATAATTGCAGGAATTGAGATACCAAAAGTTTTTGAAAATACTATAACTTGCTCTCCTAAAAATTATTCTTTTTCATGGATGGCGCAAAATGATTTATTACTTCCATGGGCATCTGCAATTGAAAATATAACTTTAGGACAAAGGTTAAGAAAAGAAAAGCTGGACATAAATAAAGCTCACATTTTATTAGAAAAAGTAGGATTAAAGAATGCTGCTAAAAAACTACCATCTACTTTATCAGGTGGAATGAGACAAAGAGTTGCTTTAGCAAGAACAATTATGGAAGATAAAGATATTATTCTAATGGATGAACCTTTTTCTGCCTTAGATAGTATTACTAGATCAGCTATACAAAAACTTACATGGAAACTATTAAAAGATAAAACTGTAATTATGGTTACACATGATCCTTTAGAAGCATTATTATTAAGTAATAATCTGTATTATATTTCTAAAGAAAAATTGAAACCCATTAATTTGCCTATTAGCAAACCTTTTAGAAAGATTAATGATGATAACTTACTTTACAGTCATAAACACATACTAAATAAATTACAGAAATCATATATTTCATGAAAGTAATTTTAAATTATATATTTAGTTTAATCATCTTTATTTTATTATGGTGGCTAGTTCAGTACATTACGAATAGCCCTTCTTATATTTTACCTTCTCCCTATGAAGTATTTTTATCAATTAGAGATAATTATCTCCTATTATTAGATCATTCATTAATTACTTTTTTTGAAATTTTATTAGGCTTTATTCTAGGGATATTATTTGGGATGTATACAGGCATATTATTAATCATTTCAAAGAGTATGAGAAAATGGATGCTACCCTTTATAATATTAACACAAGCAATACCAATATTTGCTATAGCCCCAATTTTAACTCTATGGGTTGGATATGGAATATGGTCAAAAATAATAATGACTACACTAATTATATACTTTCCAATTACGATTGCCTTTTATGATGGGTTAAAAAGAATAGATCCAATGATTATAAATTTAGCCAAAATGATGGGAGCCAGTACATATAGTATGCTTATAAAAATTAGGATTCCATTTGCTTTGCCTCAACTAACTTCTGGCTTAAAACTAGCTGCAGCATTTGCTCCAATGGGTGCTGTTATAGGTGAATGGGTGGGCGCATCTAAAGGACTAGGGTATTTAATGCTTTATGCAAGTGGAAGAGTTCAAATTGATCTTATGTTTTCTTCAATAATAATTTTAGCATTTTTTACAATATTATTATATAATTTAGTTTCATTTATTTCTAATTATATAACTAGATGGGATCCTAAATCTCACATCAAATAATTTAATATTACGAAGGATAAAGAAATGGAAAATAACAAAAAATTTTATATTAATGGTCAATGGGTAAACCCAGAAACTCCTCAAACTCTTGAAGTTATAAATCCAGCTAATGAAGAAGTAATAACTGAAATTAGTATGGGTACAGAAGATGATGTTAATAAAGCAGTAGCAGCAGCAAAAAATGCATTTAAATTATTTTCACATACTACAAGAGAAGAACGTCTAGAATTATTTGAGAAAATAATGGAAGTTTATAAAAAACGAATGCCAGATTTAGCAAAGGCTATTACTAGTGAAATGGGTGCTCCAGTAAATTTAGCAAATGCAGCACAAGCTCCTGCAGGCCTAGGACATCTCAGTAAAGCATACAAAACTCTTAAAGAGTATAAATTTGAATTTGAAATGAATACTACTATCATTAGAAAAGAACCAGTTGGAGTTTGTGGACTAATCACGCCTTGGAATTGGCCAATAAATCAAATAGCTTGTAAAGTTGGACCAGCTCTAGCTGCTGGATGTACAATGATATTAAAACCTAGTGAGGTTGCTCCACTTAGTGCAATTATATTCTCAGAAATACTTGATGAGGCCGGTGTTCCAGAAGGAGTATATAATATGGTTAATGGAGATGGCCCTACTGTAGGAGAAGCAATGAGTAAACATCCTGACATAGATATGATGTCTTTCACAGGTTCTACTAGGGCTGGAATATCTGTAGCAAAATCTTCTGCTGATACAGTAAAAAGAGTTACTCAGGAGTTAGGAGGAAAATCTGCTAATATTTTATTAGATGATGCTGATTTCAATAAAGCAGTTGCAAAAGGTGTTATGCATTGTATGAATAACTCAGGACAATCCTGTAATGCTCCTACAAGAATGTTAGTTCCAAACTCAAGAATGGATGATGTTATTGAAATTGCCAAAAACACTCTAAATAAAATCGTTGTAGGCGACCCTGAATCTGAAGCTACTACTATTGGACCAGTTGTAAGTGAGACACAATATAATAAAATAAAAAAATTAATTGAAATAGGTATAAAGGAAGGAGCTACTTTAGTATCAGGAGGATCAAATGCACCTGAGGGATATAATAAAGGGTACTATATTGAGCCAACAATTTTTGCTAATGTTAATAATGATATGACTATAGCTCGTGAAGAAATATTTGGTCCAGTTTTAAGTATTTTAGGATACGAAGATAAAGAAGATGCAATTAAAATAGCTAATGAAACTATATACGGCCTATCTGGATATGTATCCTCTGAAAATCTAGATAATGCTAAAGAAGTTGCTTCTAAACTTAGAACTGGAATGGTTCATATCAATAATGCACCTGGCGACCAATCTGCTCCTTTTGGTGGTTATAAAATGTCAGGTAATGGAAGAGAATGGGGAGAGTTTGGGCTAGAAGATTTCTTAGAAATAAAATCTGTAATGGGCGCTATCCCTAAGACAGCCTAAAATATATAAAAAGAGAGGGTAAAAATACCCTCTCTTTTTATAGATATAAATTATTAATGTTCGTGATTGTGTGAAGATTTATTAGACTCTACTTTAAACTTAACTAATAAGTCCTTAGAATTTTTGAACCTAAAGTGAGCATTCATTAATTCACCTTCCTCTAGTTTTTTATTAATACCAAAAAACATTAAATGATATCCCATAGGTTTAAACTCTAATGATTCTGCTGCCTTAATAATAACTCCACCATTTACAGGCCTCATTTTTGCTATATCGTCTTCCATAATAATTGTATGTATCTCAATATTATCTACACTATCAGAAACTACTTCTAATAATTGAATATCTGTTGTACCCGTATTTTTTATTTTAAAGTAACCTGCCCCATTCATATTTACTATTTTCATCCAAGGATGGTCTACAATCATATTATCTGTTTCATACTTATGTGCCTGTAATGAAAAACTGTAAAATGTAATTATTAATAATATTAATATTTTCATAAATTTATTTCCTTTATTGTATTTATTTTAGTGGAGAACAAATGGATGGCCTAAGTATAATAGACTCTTCATATTTTACAGAATTTTCCTGGTACGCATTAAAATTTATCCACTCTTTATTTTTGCCCAATTCTTCCCAATGTATACTCATGCTTTCTATATTTGGATGACTCCATATTGATATTATTTCATTTGGGTCTTGAAGCTCAGTATTCCATAAACCTACATTTAATGATGTCCCCTCAAGATTTGAGACTATATCTAAAAATTGATCTTTCCATTTAATAGCTTGCCCAATATTTAGTTTAATTATTTTTAATTCGTAAATATTAGTCTCTGCAGTTGGTTCTTTAATTTTTGTTAAGGGTCTCAAAAGCCTAATTTCCTGGGTTAAGATATATGGCCCAACTAATGGTACAAATTTACTTTTCCAGTCTTCTTTTGCAGCAAGTTCTGATCTTAATTTTCTCATTTCTTCAACATCAGAATATTCCCACATATGTATATACTGATTCATTCTACCTAATTCGCTAGACCAGTGACCTATTAATTTACCATAAGTATCTCCATTTCTAATTTTTTGAGCTACTGTTGCACTAGCATTTACAACATGGTGCATTTTACCCGGTTTTGTTGTATACATTCTTAATTCATTAATCATTTAAATATCCTTTCAACTTAAGTAAATATATAATCACTTTCTTTAGGTTCTTTCGTAAAATTCCAATAATCAACTAGCCTCCAAGGAGAATTAGTAGTTACACGACCTGCTTTATTTCTATACCAACTATCGACTTTATTATGAGTCCATACCATTTGGGCATGCTGTTCATCCAGTTTAGTATTATATTTTATATAAGATTCTGTTTTACAGTCCATATTATTATAATTTTTTTCTAATAATAAATTAATACAACCTAAAATATATCTAATTTGACATTCACCTTGAAAAACAATACTTCCTCCATGTGCTAAATTAGTATTTGGACCGTACATCATAAAAAAGTTTGGAAAATTTGGAACTGTAATACCAATATGCGCCCTAGGGTTATCATCCTCCCAATAATCATTTAAATTAGTACCGTTTTTCCCTAAAACCTCTATTGGCCATATCATTTTACCAGCATTAAATCCGGTAGCTGTCACAATAGCGTCAATATTATAAGAATTATTATTAGTTATTATACTATTTTGATTAATATAATTAATTTTATCAGTAATAAGATTAACGTTTTCTTTTTTTAACATTTCAAACCAGTTATTATCCATTAGCATCCTTTTTCCATATGGAGGATAATCAGGTATTACTTTATCTAAAAGTTCTTTATTATTTCCAATTAATGATTCAATATGCTTAATCATATTAATCCTAAAACGTTCATTAGTATGATTAATAGATCTTTCAGGAAAATGCCAATTTGGGTCCTTACATAAGGATTCATGAATCCCATCACAAAAACCCCAGAATAGTTGTAAGCGATACCATCTTGCATAGTATGGAATATTTTCCAATACCCACTTTTTACCTTTAGATAATTTACGATGGTAATTTGGGTTAGCAATTATCCAGTGAGGAGTTCTTTGAAAAATAAGTAATTTTTTTGTTATTTTTGCTAGTTCAGGTGCCACTTGCATTCCACTTGCACCCGTTCCGATTAATGCTATAACTTTATTTTTGAAATTATAATTTTTATCCCATTTAGCTGTATGAATAAGTGGTTTATTAAAAGCTTCAATCCCACTAATATCAGGAAAAGAAGGTTTATTTAATTGTCCTACTGCGCTAATTACAATATTAGACTCTAAAATCGTTTTATTTCCCTTATTTATTATTGCAGATTTCCATATTTTTAAACTTTCATCATACTTGATGCTTTCTACTGTAGTATTAAATTTTATATGCTTAGTTAAATCAAATTTATTAACGCAATTTTGCAGATATTTATAGATAGAGTCTCTTTTAGAATAAAACTCTTTCCATTCGAATGATGGCTCAAATGAGTAAGCATATACGTGGTTTGGAGTATCTACTCCGCAACCTGGATAATTATTTTCATACCATGTTCCTCCAATTGAGTCGTTTTTTTCAATTATAGTAAATGGAATATTTGCTTTTGAAAGTTTTATACCAGCTAATATCCCAGATAAACCGCTTCCAACTATTATTACTTTAGGTTTATTTTTATGTTTTTTAATATTATCTATAAAATGATCTCTTGCTGATAAATCATCAAAATTTAGCTCTTCTTCCATCATTGGTATATATTCTTTAGCAACTTTTGTGCCGACACCAACACTCATTAATTGATCTAAATATTTATTTTCTATAGGCTTAAATTTATTTAACTTATTGTCTTTGTTAGTAATTTTTAATAATTCTTTTGTTAAATTACTCCTAATTTCTAAAGATATGTCTTCAGGAACATTTACCGCATAATCAAATGCTCCTTTAACATAAGGTTTTATTTTTTCCAAGTAAGATAGATCAGATGTTATATAAGTTAATACAAGTGTAAGAGTTGCTATATCAGCATCTTTCATTGTTTCAATTATTTGTTCTGGATGTTGGAGAGCATCATATAAGCTTAATTTCATGTACATTCCAATAAATAAATATTTTCTTTAAATTATTATAATACTTCATTACAATCATATTTTAAATTAATTTTGTTATAGGATTTATTAAACCTTGAAAAACCTACCACTTAAAGGAATAAAAGTTATTGATGCAGCAAGTTTTATAGCTGCACCTTTAGTAAGTGCACTTATGTCTGATTATGGTGCTGAAGTAATTAAAATCGAACCTCTTACAGGAGATACATATAGAGAAGCTGTAATTGGAGGACATGTATGGCCAGAAAGTGAAGTTGATTGGGCTTTTATACTTGAAAATAGAAATAAGCGTAGTCTCTCCATTGACCTTAAATCAAAAGAGGGACAAATAATTATTAAAAAATTAATACAGCAATCTGATGTATTCATTACTAATCTTCCTAAAACGCCTAGAGAAAAATTAGGATTAACTGATATAATTGTAAGAAAATTAAACCCTAAAATAATATATGCTTCTTTAACAGGTTATGGAGAAAATGGACCAGATTCAAATAGAACAGCTTTAGACTCTACTGCTTATTTTGCTAGATCAGGTCTAATGGATTGGTCTAAAACAATTGACTCAGAAGGAATTCCACCTTTCCCAATTCCAGGAGGAGGAGATCATCCAACTGGGTTATCTCTTTTTACTTCTATTTTACTGGCATTAATGAATAAAGAAAAGACCGGACTAGGTACATCTGTTAGTACATCCCTTTTAGCGAATGGAGTATGGTCAAATGCTATGCTAATACAAGCTATACTATCTGGGCATAAACCTATTGATACATTTTATTGGGAAACATTGAGTGCTATGAGAAATATTTATACTCTAAAAGATAAGTCATTATTTTTTATGCTACTCACAAATGAAGAAAAACATTGGGACCCTTTTATTCAAAGTTTTAATTTAGGTTTTTTACATAATAATACAAAATTTAATACAAAAGATAATCGGCAATTAAATAAAAAAGAATTAAAAATAATATTACAAGAAGAATTTATTAAATATACATATGAAGAAGTTAGAGAGAAACTTATTAGCATAGGTATAGTTTTTACAAAAATAATGAAAACTGAAAATACTATTATTGATCCACAAACAAATTTAAACAACATGTTTATGAATATTGAAGGAGAAGATATTGAAAAGTTAAAGCTAGTTTCGCCTCCCTTAAATATTGAGAATGCTCCAAGAAAAAATGCAACAAAAGCTCCAAAATTAGGTGAACACAATATAGAAATATTAAAAGAATTAGGGTATACAATGGAAGAAATTAAAATTTTGCAAAATAATAAAACTATTTTATAAACATAAACCTAAATGGAATATCATATAAATAAGTATGGAGATATAAATTGTATTTAACGCAAGCACTTAAAAGAGCTGTACAAATTAATAGAAATGAAATAGCTACTCAAGATGGAGAGAGAATTAGAACCTGGTCAGAATCATTAGATAGGATTAGTAAACTTGCAGGAGCTATGCAAAATAAAGGTTTTACTGATAATGATCGAGCAGCTATATTATCATTAAATAGTGATAGGTATTTTGAAGCACTATATGCAGCCGTGTGGGCTGGAGGAATTTTTGTTCCAATAAATACAAGGTTAGCTCCTCCGGAAATAGAGTTTTGGTTAAATGATAGTGAAAGTTCTGTATTATTTGTAGATAAAACATTTGCGGATATTATAGAAAAATCAAGATCGGAAGGTAAAATACCATCTGTAAAAGAGATTATATATATGTCTGATGGTGATTGCCCAAGTAATATGAGTAATTATGAAACTATTCTAGAAGATGCAACTAAAATTGAAGATGCTTTAAGATGTAAAGATGATATAGCAGGTTTATTTTATACAGGAGGAACTACTGGAAGATCCAAAGGTGTTATGCTAAGTCATACAAATTTAGTATCTAATTCTTTTAATACTATTACAGCTTTAAATATTCCAACAAATGCAAGATGGGTACATGCTGCTCCAATGTTTCATATTGCTGATGTAACAGGAGCTATTGCAATTACACATATTGCTGGTCAACATTATTTTATACCTTCCTTTTCTCCAGAGGGTGTTTTAAAATCTATGCAAGATTATTCTATAACAGATACATTATTAGTTCCTACCATGATAAACATGCTAGTACACCATCCAGACATTAAAAAGTACGATTTATCTTCATTAAGACAAATCACCTATGGAGCTTCTCCAATGCCAGAATCTGTAATTGTCAAAGCAATGGAAGTAATTCCAGAATGTAAATTTACTCATGCTTACGGGATGACTGAATGTTCTCCATTGATTACATCTGCTGGTCCGGATTGTCATGTTTTTGAAGGACCAAAAGCAAATTTATTTAAATCAACAGGTTTAGCTGTACCCGGTGTTGAAGTTAAAATTATTGACGAAAATGATAATGAAGTTCCACGAGGAGAAGTGGGAGAAGTTGCTGCTAGAGGCCCTAATGTTATGCTTGGTTATTGGAGACAAAAAGAATTAAGTGATAAAGCACTATTAAATGGTTGGATGCACACTGGAGATGGCGGATATATGAATGAGGACGGATATGTTTATATTGTTGATAGAGTGAAAGATATGATTATATCTGGAGGTGAGAACATATATTCAGCAGAAGTAGAAAATGCTGTTTATCAGTTAGATGGCGTTATAGAATGCGCAGTTATAGGAATTCCTAATGAGGAATGGGGAGAAACAGTGCATGCTATCGTTAGGAAAGACCCAAACAGTAAACTTAGTGAAGATGATGTTATTTCTCATAGTAAAAGTCTTATTGCAGGATTTAAATGTCCTAAATCTGTATCGTTTAGAGAAGATCCTATGCCTCTATCTGGTGCAGGAAAAATTTTAAAAACAACATTAAGAGAACCATTCTGGGAAGGCCATGAAAAACAGGTTAGTTAATATAAAGGAATTACTATGACTCAAAATATTATAATTAATATAAATGATAAAGTAGCTGAGATAATTCTCAATAGACCTGAAAGAATGAATGCTATTACTATTGATCTTTTAAAAGAATTAAAAGATGCATTATTATCTATCAATAAAGATGAATCTTTAAGCGTTATAATAGTAACAGGAGCAGGAAAAGCATTTTCTGCTGGAGTTGACTTAAGACAGTTAGAAGCTAATGGCACAGATGTATCAAGCGGAGGAGTTGGAAAAGAATTAGATAAGCATGCAAATGAAGTAATTAAATTACTAGAAGAATCTCCTAAAGCAATAATATCAAAAATTAATGGTTTCTGTTTTACAGGAGGATTAGAATTAGCTTTAGCAGCAGATCTAATATATATCGCAAATGAGGCTAAATTAGGAGATACTCATGCAATTTTAGGATTTAGACCTTCATGGGGACTTACGCAGAGGTTACCAAAATATATAGGTATTGCTCGTGCTAAAGAATTATCATTTACAGCAAAAACTATATCAGGAATTCAAGCAGCAGAATATGGAATTGCTTTAGAAGCATTGCCAAGAGAGCAGTTAGATTCACATGTAAATGAAATAGCTGTAAAAATTTCCAAAAATAGTCCTAATTCAATTAGGGCTTATAAAGACCTTTACTCTGCAGCAAGCAATAAAGGACTCGCAGAAGGTTTAGAATATGAAGCAAGTACCTCTTATGACATACCAGAAGTAAAAGAAAGAGTTCAAGAATTTCTAAAGAAATTAAGATAATACTAATTACTATTAGCAATAGTTTTTAATGCAGTTCTTAAAACTGGCTTCTCAATTAGTTTTCCATCAACTACAACTAATCCATCACTTGCTTCATTAAATGCTTTAATAACCTTATTAGCATATGCAATTTCTTCAGACGAAGGTGTAAATACTTTATTAAGTGATTCAATTTGCTTTGGATGAATAGAACCTTTACCAGAGAAACCTAAATTCTTGGACTTTTGAGCTTCATTTCTCATACCATCCATATCTTCTAAATCTAAAAAAGGAACATCAATTGAATCAATACCAGCTCCTGCAGCAGCATGAACCACCCTCGACCTAGCATATAACAATGACAACCAATCTCCATTACATCCTAGGTCTGCACTCATATCTACTCCACCAAATAGCAATGATTTTATAATAGAACTTGATTGCGCTATATTCCAAGCATTTTGAAGACCCGTATTAGTTTCTATAATAATATGTAGGTTTAAAGATTTATTAGCTAATTTAATTTGCCTTTCTAAGTTAATAATTTCTTCAACACTTTGAATTTTAGGTAACATTAATCCAGAAGCAGTGTTATTTGAGTTTAATATAGCTTGGATATCTTCTTTACCTTCTTCACTATTTACATCATTAATTCTTATCAAGGTTTCCACACCGTATGGTACAGAAATATTTTCAAATGCCTTAACTGTTGAAATTCTTGATATATCTTTATGTTCTGGAATGATTGCATCTTCAAGGTCTATACAGACCATATCTGCACCAGATCTTAATGCTTTTGGAATCATATCTGGTTTATTTCCTGGACAAAAAATAAAACTTCTTCTTTTTTGAATAAACTCCTGTTTTGACATAATATATTTTCCTACTGAATCTATTGCTTATTAAAAACAAGAAAAATCCTCGTTTCTATACTTTCTCTTGGAGGATCATTATCAGACTGGCTAGGTAATTCAAATGCTCCATGCGGAGTATATTTTACTACTCCTTTATCTAAACTATCCCAACCTTTTAAAAGTAAAACTTCATCATCTTTCATATTAGGAACCCAATACCATTTATGTTTATCAGAATATGATATATGATAGATTTCTCCGGTACGATTAGTAAAAATTTGATCGGTTTCAACTAAATCTTTTTTAGGTATTGAACTAGCATCTGCAAAAGCTAATGGTGACCTTTTAATAGGACCATTTATTGGTCTCCAAATGTTTAATTGTACAATTCTTCCACCTTGATTAATTATATTATTAAACAAATCTATACCTAAAACATCTTTGGCTCTTTGTGGACCTGAAATATCTGTATAATCAGCGTGAACTCGATCTGCTGGCCCTCTTAGACCGTCAGGGTTTTTAGCCCCTTTTGTTCCATCTGATCTTCTAGTATAATCGAAAATAAAAACATCATTTGCACTAAAATGTTCTTTTAAAAAATGTTTTAATTCATTAGCGTAAACCTCTTTTACTTCGCTATGGTTGTAAAAATCTTTTACGGCAGATTTATGATTTAAAAGCTCAAATCCATTTTTTTCAAATGTAAACTTTTCTACATTTTCCCGAATATCTATTATTTTAACTGGTCTATACTCGGTTATAAAATGAATTTTAGGAACAGTACCTGTATACTCTGAACTCTCAAAATAAGGTTTAGTGTCTTGAGGTACTATAAACTTTAGATTTGCTTTCATTAGATTTTCCATAAGTAAAATTAATAAATTATTCTAAACTAAAATAGTTTTAAAAGAAATTACGAATATTAAAAATAATTAATTATGATTCCTTGTTTTCTTTATACAAGATATTATTAATTTTAAACTTTAAACATTTAGTATATTTTTCTGAACTTTCATTTTTATATTTTTGTAAACATTCTTTTTTTATTTTCTCTATATCTAATGGTCCAGCCGTCAAAACAGAAGAAAAAAGCAAGATTAATATAACATAATATTTTATCATATTTAATTACATTCTATACAAATAATGTTAAACTATAATTTTAATTTAACATATTTTTAAAATGATAAAAACAGATAACTACGGAATAGTATTTAATAAAATAAAATCTAATATATTAGATGATTGGCAGCAATATACCAAACACACGTTTGTCAAAAGTATTGGTAATGCAAGCTTAGATAGAAAATTATATATTAAATACTTGAAGCAAGATTATATTTTCTTAATACATTTTTCTCGAGCATGGGCATTATTAGTAGCAAAATCTAATTCAGTAAATGAGATGAGAATAGCTAGCGCAACATTAAATGCACTAGTAAATGAAGAAATACAATTACATATTAAAACCTGTAAAGCTGAAGGTATATCAGAAGAGCAATTATTTAATACATTAGAAGAGATAAATAATTTGGCTTATACTAGGTTTGTATTAGAAGTTGGTTATTCAGGTGATTTTCTAGATTTACTTGTTGCTTTATCCCCATGTGTTTTTGGTTATGGAGAAATAGGATTATATTTAAAATCAATTTCAAAAAATGATAACCCATATATTAGCTGGATAGATACTTATCACAGTAAAGAATACCAAGATGTATGCATGAATATAGGAAGTCTACTTGATAAAGCTACTGAAGAGAGATTAGGAAAAGGTTTTGTAAATAATACTATGTGGCCTAAATTAGAAAAAACGTTTCTAACTGCAACTAAACTAGAAATAGGTTTTTGGGAAATGAGTTTAAGACAGGAGTAATTTGATGAATTTTTCCTTAACAGATGAACAAAATGATCTACTTAACTCGCTTAGTAATACTATAAAAATATACGATGATAATTACTGGCTTGATTGCGATAATGCATCTAGATATCCTATAGAATTTGTAGACACCATGGCTAAAGGAGGATGGCTAGGTATAGCAATGCCAACTAATTACGGAGGAAGTAATTTAGGCGTAACAGAAGCTTCTCTAATGATGATGAGTATTGCAGAAAAAGGAGGAATGACCGCAGCATCTTCTATACATATGAATATATTTGGGCCCAGCTCAATTGTAAAATTTGCTTCTAAATCTCAAAAAACAAATTGGTTGCCAAGTATTATTAATGGGCAAACAAAAATGTGCTTTGCTGTTACTGAACCGGATACAGGCCTAGATACCACAAGGTTAAAAACAAAAGCAGTTAAAAATAAAGATCATTATATAATAAATGGAAGAAAAATATGGACATCAACAGCTCAAATTACTAACAGAATAATGATTATTGCTAGAACATCTGAAAGAAATAAAAAAATGCCTACTGAAGGGCTAAGTCTATTTTATACAGATTTTAATAGAGAGAACATAGAAGCTAGAATAATAAGTAAAATGGGAAGAGCAGCGGTAGACACTAATGAGTTATTCATTGATAATTTAAAAGTTCCAGCAGGAGATCTAATTGGAGAGGAAGGAAAAGGTTTTTCTTACTTAATACATAGCTTAAACCCTGAAAGAATTCTTGTTGCTGCTGAAGCATATGGAATAGCTAAAAATGCACTGGAAAGAGCTGTAAAATATGCTAATGAAAGGATTGTTTTTGATAGAAAAATTGGACAGAATCAAAGTATACAGCATCCCCTTGCAGAATCTTGGGCTAAGTTAGAAGCTTTAAAATTACTGATTTTAAAAGCTGCAAATTTATATGATAATAATTTACCATGTGGAGTTGAGTCTAACGCAGCTAAATATCTAGCCGCAGAATATGGTATGGAAATTTGTAAACAAGCTATTGCAACGCATGGAGGAATGGGATATGCAAAAGAATATCATGTAGAGCGCCTGTTCAGAGAAATGATGATCCCCTACCTAGCCCCAGTAAGCCAGCAATTAGTTTTGAGTTATATTGCTGAAAAAGCTCTGGGCCTACCAAAATCATATTAGAAAAAGTATTAAACAACTCTTCTCCTAAAATAATAACTACTAATTTGATGGAGCAGTATACTCTATATCAGCAATTAATTTAGAAGCTGCTTGCATAGTCTCAGTAGGTATTAATTGAATAGCTTTATA
>Ga0114933_10002873_pt1 | contig 17316 bp, 9 predicted proteins | sample 4SBtaG_FD_89691 | JGI IMG/M metagenome (GOLD analysis project Ga0114933, IMG submission 89691) | Deep subsurface microbial communities from Kolumbo volcano to uncover new lineages of life (NeLLi) - 4SBTROV12_W25 metaG | ecosystem: Environmental > Aquatic > Marine > Volcanic | place: Kolumbo... | reverse complement strand
TTTGCCTGTAGTCCGCAAAGAGTTAAACGAGCAGATCGAGGAAGAGCAGGCCGAGCAAAAAGAACTATCGGCCAGTGAATCTGCATCCTGATTTCTAACGGCACCTCATTATTTCATATCGCTTTCCAGCGCGAGTGGCACCACGACTACTCCGTCCTTGTTTCTAAGATCTAATTCCGCAGATTCAGAGCTTACTGACAACGTCCGATTTTCCCTGAAAAACGCCTGTAAGTTTTGTAGCTTTTCGGTTGCGGACGCCTCACCCGACTCCTCTTCATCAGGTGGATTCCCCCAGAGTATCCGAACATTATCGTCATCTTTTAAGTTCACATAATAGTAACGGTTGCTGCCATCGTTTTCCGCGATACTGTAGATTCGGTACAGGCCCATGGACTGCCAGGCAAGATCATTTAATACACTCGCAATAGCAGCACCGGCCGTTATGACTGGGTCACCCCAGGGAGTCCCTGAATTTCCTTTTGGCTTCGAATAATCTGATACCAACCTTAGAAACTCCCCCAAATCGGCCTCATCAAAGTCATTCGTTTGCATTACCACTGCCGAGCGATCTACTGGAAAAACAAACCGTTTCTCATCCACTTTGACTTCCACCATGGCAACCGGCATACGATAGATCACTTCAACCCGAATATGATCTACCTTTTTTTCGACCCGGACAACTTCTTCAATATGGCTGTCTAGCTTAAATGCCGCTGCAAACTGTTCAACCAGTTCTTCGTCGTCCAACAACAGCTTATCCAGCTCATACTGGCCAACAATTTGTTCTTTAAGAGAGGAATTCACCCACACGGGTTGTTCGGGAACAAGAATGATATTTTCCAAAGACACTTGTTGGTCTGAGCGACCTGCAATCTCAAGACCGAATTTGTTATATGCATAGAAAGACGCTGCAATAAACACTGCCAGAATCAGGAGGCTCATCCCCCAATTCCCTTTAAGCGACTTCAAATAAGCAAACATCGATTCAGTACGACCCTTCCATGAGTCCGTGAATTACAGGTCATAAACCTTAATTGACATCAAGCACTACCAAACTTCTAGCTGTGTTGCCAGTGACACACCACTATGTGCTAAAACAGCATCGTGAACCTGTTGAACCAGTTGCAACGCATCCTTGCTGGTTCCACCTCCATTAACAATCAGATAATTGGGGTGTGCTTCGCTCATCACGACAGCGCCCACGGCATGGCCTTTCATACCCGCCTGTTCGATCAAACTGGCCGCGGTGATCCCGCCGTGATCCCGAAACACACAACCGTGTCCGACAACACCGCTCGGCTGTTGTGATTTCTTTACAATCCAAAGTGTTTGCATTTGTTTCGTGATTTCTTCGGGTACGGCTGACTCCAGCTCGAACGTCGCCCGTATAACCACTAGGTCGTCCAGATTACTCTGACGGTATGAGAACCGCAGGTCATCACCGACCTTGTCGGAAACTTCACCATCACTATTAATTACCCGTACCGAATTGGTTACCTGCCCGATATCTCCGCTATGTGTACCAGCATTGGTGCGCACCGCACCGCCTACCGAACCAGCAATTCCGGCTAACTGCTCCACACCTGAGAGCCCATTCTTCGCAGCAATCGATAGCAAATGGGCGAGCTTCGCACCGGCACCCGCATGAATCCGGTTGCCTTCAACAACAATCTGACAGAAACACGCGGCATCAAGCGAAACGACCATCCCGCTAAATCCATCATCAGGAATCAGGATGTTTGATCCACCGCCAATAACCCGTAATCTGACATCTTGTTCACTACACTTCTGAACCAGCGCAATCAATTCTTCTTCACTGGTAGGCTGTGCAAAGTACTCCGCATCCCCACCGAGCCGTAGGCTCGTAAACGGTGACAGCGCCACTTCTTCGCAAAGGATGTGTTCCAATCCACTGAAGGTCGGCATTTTCAGATCCTAATTCTTAGCAAGACCACTCAACGTAATTCGTACTGCGATAATAGGGAATTCAACCGGCTTGTGTCAACGTGGGCAACCGTTGCATCTATCACATTCCTGAGCATAGCATGACCGTTTCCACCCATTCTTTCCATTTAAAAATATCCGCTCCACTCATGCCAAGGTCTCTCACTAATGGCACAGGAACAGGTTTTTCATCCTCATTCATACCAAAGGAGACTGACAAACGACCATTTCGGTCGAGACGAAACTGAACATTGATAGCAGTTTTTGCCTTGGTGCCTTCCGGGATCCCGGTGTACAGACACTTACCGAGATTCACACATTCGGCAGGGTCGCTACTCTCGCCTTCGATCAAATGAAACTCAAACGACCGTTGGTTATCCTGAAAAGTATTGAAGACCTTTCGTGCGCGGATGGGAATGGAAGTATTCAGCGGAATTAGTCTAACGGCTACAGGTTTATCGTCCTTTACGTTCGTACCCACAATTGAGAGTGTGCGTCCGGTCACTAACACCCATTTGTATGGAACTTCGTCTCCTTGCTGCATTGCCCGACGGTATTCTGCATGAATGGTAGCGCCAAGGGTCACTGCATTTTCATCCAGTCGAACAACACTGGCCTCGCCTACCACATCCGACAGCATGATTTCGAACATTGGCATTTGCGAAGCGCCACCACATAACAATACGCGATCTACGTCGCTACCAGTCCATTTGGCGCGCTGCAACACATCTCCAATCAACTCGCCGCAACGCTTCAATAACGGTTCACAGAGGCTTTCAAATTTGTTTCGCGTAAGCTGTGCTTTAATTGTTTGCGCACCAACTTGCAGCCTTATAGCAGCCTGCTCCTTCTCAGTCAGTTCGCGTTTTGCAAATTCACAGCCCTGCCATAGCATGATGCACTCACGCTCATTTTCACGCGGATCCACGCCGTAGCCGGACTTCAAACCATCTGCCACCATGTCCACTATTTGCTGGTCAAATGCGTTTCCACCAATGCTACTTGAACCGCCGGATGCTTTGACCATAGAGTTTTCTTTCGAATGCTCTATAGCAACAACATCCAACTTGCCGGCACCAAGATCAACCACAAGGTCTTTTCCGGTTCTCTCCACGCCATCCTGCTGGTAGAAGTAGCTGGCCGCAGCCACGGGTTCTGCCACCACATCCACTGTTTCCAAGCCTGCAATCGCACCGGCGTTTTGAATGGCCTGCAGTCCACGTTCGCCAAAAAACGATGGTACTCCGATAACGGCTCGCTTTACCGTCGAAATTGTTCGTTCAGCATCCATGACAGCCTTGGCAATCAGCAGTCCTGCCAACACCTCGGGATGGTAACTCTCATCTCCCAGCGGGCTGGGATAATAAGTCGAGCCAAGATGCTTCTTTAGGCGGAAGGCCATCGGAACGGAACGGTCGCCCAAGCGACTAAGTGCCGGATCGCCGACCGCAGAATTCATATGGCCATCAATGGCGACTGCTGAAGGCGTTTCAACTTTACCGTCGTGAGTCGCCACCATATGTGGTACGCCTTTTGTATTGCTCCAGGCAATGCGTGTACCGCTTGTCCCTATATCGATTCCCACGGGAAACGTCTGAACTCGCCCGGGGGCTCGCAATCCGCTAAAGAAGCCTCCCGCTTCTTCATCGCCATATTCCTTCTGCAAGTCAGCAAGATCAGCGACAACTTCCTCCATGTTCTGATAGCGGTCGTCCGGATCCTTGGCCACCATTTTCTCGAACACCTGCTCAACCCATGGCGGTATGTCAGGATTCGCCTCAGAAATAGAAGGGATCTCATTATTCGCATGGGCCATAAGCGTTGTGATCATGTCGCCCTTGTAAACCGGCCTGCCAGTCAACATGTAAAACATCGTACAACCGAGACTGTAGACATCCGTTCGAAGGTCAACACTATGCGGATCCTTCGCCTGCTCCGGTGACATGTAATTCACCGTGCCCATGATGACACCGCTTTTGGTCAGGTCTTCATCCGTCTTTTGGCCAAGCCTGGCGGTCCCCATATCCAGCAATTTCACCTGACCATGACCATCAAGCATGAAATTACTGGGCTTAATGTCACGATGTACCATTTCACGACCGTGAGCATAAGCGAGACCCTTTGCAGCCTGTGAAATATAATCGACCGTCTGATCAAGTTTGATCGTTCCGTGTTCGCGGATAATATTTGAAAGAGGACGGCCGTCCACATACTCCATAACCAGAAATTGCATCCCCTGATGCTCACCGGTATGTAATGCAGTCACAATATTGGGATGGAATAGCTGAGCTGCGGCTTTTACTTCCTGTAGAAATCGTCGCACCGCCTCTTCGTTTTTCATCAACTTTGAAGACAACAGCTTCAACGCAACGATACGGTCCATTTTTGAGTCGCGTGCTTTAAATACACGACCCATTCCACCTTCACCGATTTTACTCAGCAAAATGTAGTCGCCGAGCATTGGGAGCTTAGGACTCGCAGCTTCTTCCACTGTCTCATCTACTGGCGCATGACGCGTCTCTGAATCAAACACCGTAAGCTCATCGCCAGACTCAATTGGCGACACTCGCAAACGCGTCTCGTCGTCGTCATGCTCATCAGCACTAATATTGTCAGACTCAGCCACTTGCTACCTTCTCGATCACCTCTCGCGGCACCCCATGTGACCTTAATCTTAAACTATTGAGGACCACCGACACACTGCTTAATGCCATTGCTATTGCTGCCCAAAATGGATTCATACGTGGTCCATCAACGACCGCCAGTAAACCTGCTGCCATGGGAATCAACGTCACATTATACGCAAACGCCCACCACAGGTTTTGCTTAATAATATCCATCGTACGTTTGCTCGTATTTATTACATCCTCAATCACTCCAAGTCCATCACGAGTAAGCACGATGTCAGCTGAGTAGCGGACTAACTCTACACCCTCTGCGACCGCTATCCCAACGGTGGCGCTCGCAATAGCTGCTGAGTCATTGACACCATCACCGACCATAATGCAATGCTCTCCGCCGGCAGTGATCTCTTCTACTAGCGAGTGTTTTTCCACTGGCGTAAGTTCCGCATAACTATGTTCAATGCCGAGTGCCGATGAAACATATTCTGAGATCTCGCGGCGGTCACCAGTCGCAAGAATCACACGGAATCCCATCGCCTGCATACGCTGCACCAATCCCCGCGACTCTTTTCGGATTTCATCGCTCAACAAAAATACACCTATTACGACATTGTCGGCAATTACATAAACGTTCGTACTATTACTACTGCTACTCGACTGGTCATTCACCATTTCCACACCCGTGGAGTCGAGCAGTCGCTGGTTTCCGATCGCTACGGTTCCTTTTCGCGTGAAGCCGGAAACCCCCATGCCCGGTTGCAACCGAACCGTATCGACTGCCAACGGTTCAATTTTCTCTCTTTTCGCATATCGAACAATTGCTTTGCCAATGGGATGCCGACTGCCTTGCTCCAATCCCGCAGCAATTGCAACCACTTCCTCCAGTCCCATGTCAGAACATGCGACCACCTCACTCACGTTCATATCACCTACAGTGAGCGTCCCGGTCTTATCAAAGACCAATACGGAGCACTGACACAACCGTTCTAACGCTGCCGGTTCCTGCAGAAGGATCCCGCGTTTGGCAGCTGAACTGCTTGAAACCAACATCGCAATCGGAGTTGCCAGCCCTAACGCACATGGACATGCCACGACCAACACAGCAATTGCACACTCAAGACCCTCCATCGTGTCTTTAAAGCTCCAGGCCGCAAATGACAAAATGCTAATTAGCAATACAAACGGCACAAACACTGAAACCACCCGATCCGCAAATCTCTGAATCGGTGGGGAGGCGGTCGCTGCCTGATCTACAAGTGCCAAAACACGCGACATCGAAGACTCTTCTTGCGACTGAACGACACTCACCACCAAGTTTCCATCCAGCACAGCTCCGCCTGCAAGGATTGTGTCACCCGGACGAACTTCCGAAGGCCGCGACTCGCCTGTGTACCACTTTTGGTCAACCGAGGACTCCCCGGAAATGACACACGCATCGCACGGCACTCGATCACCAGGCACCAGCGCAACCCGGTCATCAACCTTCAGCACCCTGGACGAAACTACCTGCTCGACATCGTCCTTTAACAATACAGCCGTTTCAGGTACCAAATCACCTAGCGATACCATATCTGACACGGACGCGCGTCGTGATATTGACTCAAGCCAGTTACCGAACGCAATGATGGACACCATCAAAGCACCGTCGAGCGCCATATCCACATTGCCATTCTGTGAATACGAAAAAGCGCCACCAACTAGTGCCGCGGCGCCACCGATGGCAATCAACGTGTCCATGCTGCACCGAAATCCAGCAGCCAGTCGTACCGCCCGCTTAAAAAATGGAAAACCCACAGCACCCACAACAGCGGCACATAAACACCATATCACCTCTCCGGTTGTTTGCTCACTCAAATGTAAAGCAATCGTGACACCGAACAGACACATTCCACTAACCCAACGTGCAAGCCACCGGACTGCTTCTGCTCTATATTGAGAATCGAGATTCCGGATCGCCTCAACCGTGCCAGCGGAACGGGAAGCCGCGTAACCACGTGATGAAACCGATTGCAGCACACCATCAACATCTGTATCGTCGTCCATTAACTGAACAATCGCATTTTGTGAAGGCAGATTTACCCTCGCGTGAATTACATCCGGATTCGACAGCAGTGCGTCTTCAACCGTGCTTACACAGGCGGCGCAGTGCATTCCGGCGATATCCAGCGTGATCACCGGACCCGGCTTTTCCAGATTAGGATCATCGACGAGTGTCATGGCATTCATTATAACGGACGCAATAAGCCGTACGACATTTGCTCTCAGTTGACAGCCCAAACTTATACATAACACCCCAAATGACGACCACAGCAGAAATAATCGCCATTGGTGATGAACTCACAAGCGGACAACGACTGGACACCAATAGCCAATGGATCAGCGAGCAACTCGGCGGCATTGGTATACGAATCCTCTTTCATACAACCGTCGCCGATGACATCAAATCGAACATTGCGGCTTTTCACAACGCTGTTCGCCGCGCTGATGTTGTGATTTGCACAGGAGGACTCGGGCCAACTGCCGATGATCTGACACGGCAATCCATCGCGGAGGCAATTGGTGTTCCTCTTATACAGGATGACGACGCTCTTACGACGATCAAAAACATGTTCAGCCGGCGTGATCGAGAAATGCCCGAGCGAAACATTGTACAAGCACTCTTTCCTGATGGCAGTCACGTAATTCCCAATCCACATGGAACCGCACCGGGGATTGACCTTCAAGTATCCGTCGATGACACCTCATCACGCATTTTTGCATTACCAGGTGTCCCCGCTGAGATGAAAGAAATGTGGAACGAAACCGTCTTTCCACGCATCGTCGCTTCGTTACCTGGCCCCCCGACCATTACCACTCACACTCGAATCAAGTGTTTTGGCATTGGTGAAAGCGATCTAGAACAGCGTCTTCCTGACATCATCCGGCGTGGCAGGATTCCTACAGTAGGAATCACTGTCAGCAAGGCAACCATTACGCTAAGAATCACAGCTAGTGGTGCAAACCCTGAAGAATGTCAGGCTATTACTCAACCTACTGCTGATACGATCCACAAAATACTCGGCGATCTCGTTTTTGGATATGACGATGACGAATTACAACACGTGGTAGCCCGACAACTGAACAAGACAAGCCAAACCATCGCGATTCAGGAGACCGCGACAAATGGCCAGTTGTCACAATGGTTAACTGAATTGGACGACTTCGATCGGCTCACAGTCGCCTCGATCCTCCCCGCCCAGCGTTATGAGGGTGAAGCGGCACAAACGCGTATCACTTCAGACGCAATGGAACTACGCAACTCAACACACTCTGATCTCGCCATCATCGTAGGAAGCATTGCCCCGCCCTGCAACGAGAATGGAATTCCAACCGTTCATATAGCGTTAGCACATCAAGACGGCGTCACTCATCGCCTTGTCAACTACGCAGGTCATCCGGACATCCTCGTAGCACGCACCGCCAAACAAGGCCTCGATATTATTCGCCACCACTTATTGTCAGGCGAGTTGTCGGGTGAACGGTAGGCGCAAAAAAAAGGGCCTGCCAATGGCAGGCCCTTTTCCTATCTTTATTAATACTAGCCCCGGGCTAACAAATATTTCTTTGTCCCAGCTGGACGCGGTGTTGTGCCTGGCGTGATTAAGCGGCTTGGCGGTTGATATGTTTTCACTTCATACTCGTCGCCTTGAAGTTGCTTGAGCTTTGAACGTTGTTACTTGCTCAGCACATCTTCGAGGATTTCAGCTTCCAGCTTAGCTTTTAGCTTTTGCGTTTCTTCCTGAATCTTCCGCTGTGCTGCCATCGCTTTCTTTTGCAATTCAGCCTGCTGCTCTTTTGTGATTCCCAGTGCTTCAGCCAGCTTGCCCTAGCACAATGCCCATGTTCCCTGGCTCTTTAGAGACAACTGCGTTTGAATCTCTTTCATTCGTTTGACTTGATGAGGAAGGAGTACCTTTTCGATCTCTTTCTCCACAAACTCTCGGTTGACAAGCTGCATTTCGCGAATGAACTCACCTCGTTTACGTGCGTCAATCCCATTCAGACCGCTGTAAACTTCACGTTGTTTAGTCTGTGCCTCTTTGCGAATTTCCATGATCTTCTCGATCTGATCCTTCTGCAAATCAAGCTCATCCTGAAATTGTTTCTGGCTGAGCATTTGATCAAGAGAACGCGACCCGAAGAACGGCATCATCGAATACCCGAAACCGCCACCAGCGACTCTCTGTACAAGACTGTGAACAGCCATTGGCGCGTCTTCGACAGGTTCCGCCAAAATAATTTTCTGTGTGGAGCCTTCAGCGGGCTGTGCAAGCTGAAGAATGGCTTCCTATGCCAATAACGGACTGGCAACAAGAGAAAACACGGAAAGTAGAATTACTCTTCTCGGAACATTTCTCCACTTAAGTCCAACTGCGGGTTTATTCTTCACCGCCGGCGTCTGCAGCCTGCTCCGGCTGCGGTGCGGCGAAGGTCGCAATGACATTTCCATCATCTTTCCAAATCCGGAATGTACTATCCTGACCGCCAGCGACGATCACTTTACCATCGGCAGTAACGCCCACGTTATATACGTAGTCTTCATTTCCACCAATCGCTCGTACGTTTCCACCGTTGTCAGCCCGCTTGATATGGACGTTCTTGTCGCCGCTGGAGGCGACGACATTTACGCTGTCGCCTGCAAAGTGAATCGACGTTACTTCCTTACCAAACCCACTGATCGTTCTTTGCTGATCACCGGTACGGAAATCCCAAACTTTGACCACCTTGTCAGCACCGGCACTTGCAAGCTGACGTCCGTCAGCACTCCAGGACACGCCCAGAACATGATGAGTATGACCTTCAAACGATCGCACAAATGCGCCATCTGAAGCCTGGAACACCTTAATGAATCGATCCGCTCCACAGGACGCGATATACTGTCCGTCACGCGAGAAATCTACCGCAAAGATGGTATCACTGTGCGATTCCTCGACGTTTAGTCGCAACTCGCCCGACTCCACATCGAAAACCTTTAGCTCGCCACTTCGTGATGGTTCGCCGCCAGCAGTCGCTAGCAAGTTGCCATCGTTGCTAAAGTCCAGTGCTGTCACGCGATCTACAAATGTTGCGTTACTGTCAGGATTGCCAATCTGACGTTCCAGATCCCATGCTAATGCTGTACTCCAAACAGTACCTTTCTTGTTGTCCGATACAGCTAAGACGTTGTTGCCAACGAATGCAACAGCAGTAATTGCTGATCCATGACCCGCAAAATTGTCGACAGCGACACCGGTCGCTCCATCGAAGACTGACACGAGCTGATCATTGCCGCCAACAGCAACCATCGTCCCATCAGCTGAGAAAGCGATGCTTGTATACGGCTGCTCTTTTTCGGGCAATTTAGCTTCACTGTCATCTGCTGTCGCCTTGGCAGCATTTGAAGCTTCTTCTTCGGTCTTCACTGATGCATCCAAGCCGACAATAGCATCTGCCGCCTTTTTAACAGCAGTCTCTGCGCGCTCTACAGAACGCTTAGCAGCTGTTTGAGCTCGTTCAGATGCTCCCTTTTCATCTGTCGCCTTTTGAAAAGGAGCCACAGCAGCTTTAGCCTTATCGTCCGCAGCCTTCGCTTCATTTGTAGCCTTCGTTAAGGCCTGGTCTGCTGCCGTTTTGGCGTCAGCGGCTGTTTTCTGATCCGTGGTCGCTTTGTCTGCGGCGGTCTTAGCAGCAACTTGTGCCTCTTCTGCCTTCTTCCGTGCAGCTTCCGCCTCATCGGAGGCTTTTTGAGCATCTTCTGCGGCCTTTTTCAAGTCAGCATTGTCAGCGTCGGCGGCTGCAGCGTCAGCAGCCTTCTTAGCAGCATCCGCTGCCTGTTTGGCTGAGTCGGTCGCAGTCTTGAGTGCAGCGTCCGCAGCTTTTAGTGCTTCTTGTGCCGCCTTAAGAGTCTCATCAGCTGTCTTAAGTTTCGCTTCGGTATCTTTTTGAGTCGCCTCAGCGGTTTCCTTAGTCTTATTGGCTTCAACCAGAGCCTTGTCGGCGGCGTCCTTGTCAGCGGTCGGCTTTACCAATGCTTCGGTCTTAGCTTTCAGATCTTCGTCCGCTTTTGTAAGAGCTTCCTTTACCTTCGTAAGATTGTCATCTTCAGACTTCTTACGTGTGTTTCCTGCTTCAAGGTCTTTCTTGGCAAGGTCCAGACGTTTTGCGGCCAGTGCACTCGCACGCTTCAGTCCTTCCACTCGACTCACTTCGCGGAAATCACCCTTCATAATGGCAAGTTCTTTACCGTCAGCGGCATTCCAAAGTTTGGCAGTCTTGTTCTCACTAGCAGAAGCGAATCTCGCTCCATCCCCGCTGACAGTCACTGAGGCCACAGGGCCGCCATGATTCAGGGAACGAACTTGATTACCCTCGGCTGCACCCCAATGGCGCACGGTACCATCTTGACTACCGGAGAGGATCAATTCATTTGTCGCACCAAAAGCAACAACTGAATTGACAGGACCACCGTGTCCTTTAAGTTCTTTTGCAGGTGCGCTACCGTCCCCGTCAAGCGCCCATGTCCGAATGATATTATCGGCACCGGCGGATGCTACTTGAGCTTCGCCCAATACCAGAGCGACTCCGTTTACCGCAGCTGGTGTTGTGATGCTCTTCACTTCAGCTCCGTCAGCAACATTCCATTGGCGGACCGTCATATCTTCAGAACCACTGAACAACTGAGTTGCATCAGCTTTAAAGACGACGCCACGTACTGGACCGGTGTGACCGGTAATGGTGCGTACTTGTTTTCCTGTAGCTGCATCCACAACTTGAATGCTTCCGTTTTGCAGACCTAGCGCCACGAGCGTGGCATCGGCACTGACTGCAACCGACCGAACCAGATCAGCAATACCTTCTACATTCGCTACGGCGACGTTGTCCTGACGTTTCCATACCTTTACGGTGCGGTACCCACCGGCTGCCAGACGATCTCCATTTGGGCTGAAAGCCAAACTCTGTACTAGATCCAAAAATGCAACGCCGGGTTTATCGTAAACGCCATTACCGATCAGGTTTGAATCGGAAAGACGGCCAATCTCACGTTGGGTTGGAACGTGGTAGATAAAGATTTGATTTGCACGGCCAGCGGCAGCAAAACGACCGTCCGCACTAATAGCGACTGCATAAATTGGGTTTACGCCAGCAGGCAACTGTTGCCATTCAACGGGTCCGGCAAGTCCCTTCACTTCACCGGTTGCGCCTTGGTCAATCCACAACTTAATCAATCCCAGTTCTTGCGGCGTAAGTTGTTTGGCGCCTACATCGTTATCATCCGGAGGCATATAGGATTCACGCTGCCGTGCAGCAAGTTGAAGAACCAGGCTTTCTGCTGAATTCCCAGCAACGACGCCCGGCCCTTCTGCACCCCCCTTAACGATTTGAACGGGTGTTTCCAGAATCAGATCGCTTTCGGCGTCAGTGGAGTTATGACACGCGAGACAGTTCTTACGGAAAATCGGTAAGATTTCCTTTTCAAAGTCAACTTTATCTTCGCGGTTAATCGTGGCGATCTCTAACGCTTCGTCTTCGCCCTGCACACTTGACAATGGTGCAGCGATGATGGATGCGCTAATCAGGAACAATGAGAATCGTTTGAGGGAAAACTTCATTTCTCTACCTACCAGGGGTTTTCAAATAAAAGCCGAAAACAAATCCGGCGTTTAAGGGTGTATTCTTATTCTGTTGCCGCTTGCACCGAGACTTTAACGGTAGCAGTTGCAGTAATGTCTACATTATTGAATTTTGCTTTGGCATTGAGCGTCACAGCGTGGTCTCCAACGGCGGCGTCTGCTGCAGTCGTTATTTCAAGCATGCCTTCCGCTGCCTCTTTCGCTACAGATAGCTTCGCTGCGGTCACGCCCTTTGCTGTTCCAGGAACGGCAATTTCGACTTCGACGGCTTCGGCAAACCCGTAAAGTCGTTCAACCTTCACCGGAATCATTACCTTTTCGCCTGCCTTCACAGCAACATCACCGCCTGTGACACCAATCGCGGTTTGTACAACACGCAGTTGAACGGGGGTCGACTTGAGTGCAACGTTGACGTCCTTCGGTGCGTTAGCTTTTTTGGCATCTTCAACCGCTTTGTCAGCTGCAGCCTTGGCAGCGTCAACGCGTTTTTGCTTTTCTTTTGCAACGTTCAGTTTCTCTTCAGCTGCTTTCTTGGCATCATCGCCCTCCGCCTTATCAAAGACTTCCTGGGCTGCAGTCACTTCAGCATCAGTAGCTGTCTTTAACTCGGTGATGCGGGCTGCCTTGGCTTCACCATCCGTAATCAGCTTAGGATTGCGTGCTCGCTTAACCTTTGAGTCAGCACGGAGATAGAAGGTATAGATTCCGGCCTTGGCATTGTTATTTGCAATGGCAATTGCCAGAGTACCGTTGCCTTCACCTTTCTTAATCGTGACATCCGCAGGCTTTACTTCGTTTGGTAATCCCTGAGCAACGAACTTGATGTCGACGTCATCAAGACCGGCTCCACGCGTAAACGTCAGCGGGACATCGATCTTTCCACCACGTGACGTTTCAAGTGGTGCGCCGTCACCGACCTGAAGCAACCCTGCACCATCTTCGATATCCACGACCGCAAGCCACTGTTGTGAAGCAGCACGAAAATATGCCGGAGTTTGAGTCCGATTGGCTGTAGGCCAGACAACCGTACCGGTGAGTGCTGAACGACTGACTTCCTGTTCGCCAATCATTCCTTTACCAACAATGGTAATCGGACCTGCCCAGGACTTCGCTTCCGGTGTTGCCTGCAAAATCAGGAGTGCGGTTGCCTGCTTGGTGTCTACGTGAGCCCCTTTGCAGGTAACGCCTTCAGGCAATCCTTCAACACTAATTGTCACCTCCCCGGCAAAACCATCGATACGATCAATTCTGGTTTCAAGCAGCAAGGTATCGCTCTTGCGGAGGACAGCAGCAAAGTTCTTTACTTCATTCGCGTTTGCAACCTTCGTCTGGCGTGTTTGCACGAGCAAACGAAAATCCTGTTGTTCCGGACGAAGTTGCAGATGATACACAGCTCTGGCATCGTTTCGCGAACCACCAAAATTATCACGCACGAGTATGCGATACGTTCCGTCAGCAGGTACAGCAAATCGAACGGATGGATCGTCAGTAGAGGAATCGAAATCGGTGCCGATGCGACCGTTTCGGTCACCTGGATCATCAACCGTATGTAATACCTTTACGACTTCGTTGCCTTCGGCGTCTTGAGTGATTTGTTCGATGATGACCTTTGGGTCGGTATCAAGGCCAAGACGGTGGCTAACCACATCAACCCAGTAAACCTCACCGGCCTTGGCTTCCAGTTGATAGTAGTCCTGATCGCCAGCGGGATAGAAACTACCGGAAACGATGCCCGGCGCGGTGATCGGCATCGCCTGTGCACCACTGTTGTTTTCACCAGCCGCTTCGGTGATGACGTTCAAATCAGTTACACCGTATGCAACTGCATTTGAGCCACTATGCGAAAAGGACGCTCCTGTGACGTAGCCACTGCGAAGTGCGTTGGTGATTGAAGAAGTCTGATCAAGTGCCGGTGCATTAACGTCGAGCTCAAGTTGTTCAAGTCCCACACCCGCCACTGCAGCATTTTCCGCTGGCTTTCCGCCCGGCAGATTACGACCATAAACAGTTACTTTATTTGCTACACCTGCCTTAAGGACAGCTGGCGAAATGAAATCAACATGAGGGCGATCGTGTACGCTGAGCCGATAAAACGATTCGCCGCCGCCGGCATAGACAAAATCGTAAATCGCTACGTAGTAGCTACCATCCGAAGGCGCTGTAAAGTCCAGTAACGCATCGCGTCCGATCGAATCTGTATTGTTTGCCAGCTCACGGCCTTCTGCATTGTACAGGACAAGTGTTGCATTGAGCTTTGAATCAATGCGTTGTGCCAGAACGTCAGCAACCACTCGCTGTCCAAGCTTCAACTCCAGCTTGTAATGATCCTGCTTGGCTGCGTCCGTCACTCCGGTAACCGTCGTGTTAACCGCCAGCTCCGTTGCCGTCTCGATCGTATGATTATTTCCCGGGTCACGTAGTTCTTCTAAACTTCCCACATGAAAACTTCGGGGATTCGAAACTCCGTATTGTCCTATCACGCGTGCATCATAGATTCCCGGAGGAACGTCAGCGTTGATCGTTACGGTGAAGACATTGTTTACCGGAACTGGTCCTGTATCAAATTCGCCTTGCGGATTTGTCTTTTGTACTGTTGTGATTCCAGGATGCGAAAAAATCAACTGCGTTAGCGTCTCCTGATCAGCACCACCAACTGTCAATTCGACTTCTGTTCCTTGCTTTGCACCATTTGGGGTAAGCGTTGATAAAGACGTGACAGGCAACTGGGCAGTTGCTGATTGAGCCAGGGTAATAACCAAGCACAAAACGCCAGCAAGAGATAGATATGATTTGCCAGCAATTCGACGTTGGATTCGCACGATTCACCTCGAGTTTGAATAGGTCACTTTGTCAGTCAGCTCTACATCAAGCTGCACAACCGGACATCTGTTTTCAATTCCTACAACACGTTTGCGGCAATACAACCGGTGGGAACTAACAATGGTTGATTAGTCTTGGCTGTATGGGATCACTATTGCCGCGACCCATGTTGCACATAACCAGCGCATTACTCCCAGCCACCTGACAGTAATACCACCGGTACAACCCTTTTCATTGTAACGAAAAGGCGTATTTAGATGGTGCAATCAAGAAGATTTTCTATCAGCATTTTTTGATGGGTTGCTGCGATTGAGATCGTCAACAGCGACGGCAACCAACGATGTGCTAACTACCAGCAGCAACAGAAGCAATCGCCTTGCGTTTACGGCGTGTTAGACGACCAACCATCGTTGACGTTTCCGTGCACCACAGTTTAAGACGAAGGCATTGAAACACATTCTTAGGAGAAAGAGTCGTCGTCTTGGGATTCTGTAGCTCTTTTATGTCATTCATCGCTTCAGGCAAGCGGTAAAACGGTATCAAACTATGTAAATGATGGACATGGTGGTACCCAATATTGGCTGTAAACCAATGCATTACCTTACTCATCTTCATGAAGCCCGATGACAACAAGGCTGCATCTGTATAATCCCATTCCGCTTCTGTACGGAATTCGACTTCCGGGAAATTATGTTGTGCATAAAACAGGTAGCTACCCAGTGCTGATCCAATCGCCATTGGAAGTATAAACGCCATCAATAAGGCAACCCAATTTGTCATGGCCAACAGCACGACGAGTCCTGCATGAATCAATACGGCGACAACACAATCCCAGTGTCTCTTCGGGTTGACGAGGAAGGACTGCAGCGTGATACCCCAAAAGAAGACGGTGATATAGCCAAGTGCCAAGGTAACCGGATGACGATTAATTGAGTAACCAAGACGTTTTAGCCAACTGGCTTTCGCATATTCCTCTGTCGTCATTACCGGAAATGTACCATGCGAATTGCCATAGATTTTTGAGTTGTGTTTATGGTGATAGTCGTGTGATTCCTTCCACGTACTTCGCGGGCTCAACATCAAGAACCCGACCATTTCCAACAGTAGTTTTGCGATGATGGAATCCTTTAGGATCGCACCGTGTTGGAAGTCGTGATAGATGACAAACAGTCGCACCACCAACAGCCCGGCCACTAATGTGGATAGCACTCGCAGGGCGAAGTGGAATTCCATTGCTGCAACGGTAAGTAATCCGCCTAATAACCCGATGGTGGAAAGAAGGACCCACCAACTCTTCCAACGTACTTCCTGCGCGTATTCACGAGTTGAAATCAGCAGCGCCTTTTTCTGTTCCCTGGTAAGTTTCATGTCGCTCTCTTCTCTACTACGATATCCAACGCGCAAGTGAATCCATCACTTACGGACATACGTATAAACCAGTCGCCCCAATAAACGATGCGGTAATTCTTGATTTAATCACCAATATCTCTCTCTGTATAGAGTGGAGAGAGTACGGTTATTCGCACCTTACGACAATATCAGTTTAATCACGCGTAAAAAACGTGCAGCCAGAAAAAGAGTTGTCATAATTCGAACAGCAAAAGCAGAGATAAACAAAAAAAGCCCGCTGCTATCTACGAAAGTGGAGACGAATGTATTTCATAAAACTTACATCAGCAGCACAATTCAACCCCGGTAAGACTAACTCTAAAATGCTCGATAAAAACCACGCCCTGATCTTCGTCTCTTAGACCACCCTTGAGCTATCTCTCCCGCAAACACCCTAATCGGCAAAGATTACCACCGTTCCTGAACTTCCCCGCATTACTCCGACGGGAATCCAATTCGTAGGCAAATTGCGGCGCAATTATTCCGATAAAACGCATTATGCGACATGTGCGCACATCACATGCAATAAAGCTACTCGACTATCTAACCTAAATGAGGCAGTAATGAAGACCAGTGTATTAAGTTTATTGTTGATGCTAAGTTTTGTTCTAGTTGGAGCGGCACAGGAAACAACGCCTGTTTACAAAATCAGCTCTATACAAGACGACGCCAGATCCACCCCGATTGCCGACATGCTTGAGAGTGTTATGGAAAAGACTCCAGCAGGTTTTGAAATGAGCAGTTGGATTGCTGTTGGTAATGGCGGATTGCTCGAGAATATTAACCCAGCTGACAGAGTTGTCGGCGTAAATCAACTCGGCATTAGTTTGGAGAAGAGCGGCGAAACATTTCGCACTCAGCTAGATCTTTTATATGGACGGGATGCAGCG
>Ga0114933_10002869_pt1 | contig 17332 bp, 15 predicted proteins | sample 4SBtaG_FD_89691 | JGI IMG/M metagenome (GOLD analysis project Ga0114933, IMG submission 89691) | Deep subsurface microbial communities from Kolumbo volcano to uncover new lineages of life (NeLLi) - 4SBTROV12_W25 metaG | ecosystem: Environmental > Aquatic > Marine > Volcanic | place: Kolumbo... | reverse complement strand
CAGCCGTGATGGTAACAGTGGGTATCATTCTGATGAATGCCGGCACCTAGTGGATGCCTAGTTCCGCATCACGCGTCCCGGCAATTATTGTCATTTGATCTCCAGCAGTTCAATATCAAAAATCAGCGTCTGATTAGGACCAATCATCTGCCCCGCTCCGGATGACCCATAAGCCAATTCCGGTGGGATCACAATCTCCCAAATATCTCCCTCCACCATATTCAGGAGTGCCATTCGAAATCCGGGAATAATTCCACTCGGACTCATCACAACCGGGTAACCGCGTTTGTAAGAACTGTCAAACTCCGTGCCGTCGATCAATCGCCCACGATAATGCACTGCCATCTTGCTCTGAAGCGTGGGTGCCGCGCCGCCACCGGCCTTAACCACGCGGTATTGCAGGCCAGTCTCCATTTCGATGACGCCTTCTTTCAGGCGATTAGCAGCCCGAAACGCCTCACCATCCTTACTGTTTCGCTCGGCACGGGACACCGGTGGGGGGTTTTTCTTGCGCTGCTCCTCAAAGGCCGCTTCCATTTCCTGTGCATTAAGAGCCGGATCTCGTCCCGACAACACATCTGCAATGCCCCGCGCAAATAGTTCGGGATCCAACTCAAGCTGTTTCCCCAACACCTGGTCTGCCAAATCACTACCTAATTGATAGCCGAGTGCGTAGCTAAACTTTTGTCCAAACGTCTTGATCTCAGCGTCGTCAGCGCCAGCCGACACCGACATCCCCAGTACAAACAGCATTAACCATTTTCCCATTACCAAGCTCTCATGATCCCATGACGTAGCGACATCCTACCACCGCAACTCCAGGTGGGGACCTAATCGATAAATTTCGGCATTACTCAGAACTGTCTTCGACAATGCCTTGGACTTCGATAGTCACATGCGAAATCCGTGGACAGCGTTCCCGCAACGCTTTCTCGAGCTGATCGATAATGTGTTCTGTCCGTTCCAAAGTTGCCTCAACCACCGAACGGTCCGCAATATACTCGAGCAAAGCGACATTACTTCTTCTATCTGGCGAAACCCGTTCGAGCAAAAATTGCTCGTGGCGATCAATCTCCTGCCTCAGCCCCGCCAACATCATCTCCTCACGCACCTCCACTTCCGCCACCAGCACCGTGTGCTGTTCATCAATCACAATACTTCTCACATCGTGACAGCGCTCTACCTCCCGATGAGTCTGAACGACTTCTGCAAATACATTTTCTGCCTCAATATCCCGAACATCGCTTAGGAAACGCATGTTGATTCGACCCAAGACGACGGCGGCAACACCGAGCATCACAGCAATCACAACCGACATACTGATATCCCACAGTGGGTTATCCAATGTCCGCGCGAGCATGATACCGACCGCGGCCAAAACGACACCGGTAACAGCAATCGCGTCTTCCAGCAATACCGCAAGCAATGTGGGATCCTTGCATTCCATCAATTGACTAAACGGTCGCGAACTCAATGGTGAATCCAGCCGTGAAACATATTCCAACCAGGCGATCCGTAATACATAGGCTTCCACCACCAATGCAATGAACAGAACGATCCCTGAAATCCACATCGGATCAAACCACAATATCGTTGCACTACCGAGGCCACTTATCTGCCCTGTATTCGTCAGGCTTATCCAACTATGCCACGCGTGTGCTAATCCAAGACCGCAGCCAATCGAGAACAATCCGATCGCGCTCCATAGATTCCACAAATATTTTTTCTGCCCATGTCCGAAGGCATATAACTGATCGGAGCCGCGCGCCGCAGCGCGAAGCCCGAACAACAAAAATAACTGATTGGTCGTATCCATCAAACTGTGGATCGCCTCATTCATCATCGAGGGGGAATGGCTAACTAGAGCCGCACCAAACTTCAGTACTGTCAGACCCGCATTGCCGATAATGGCCGCGGTCACTGCAGTTTTTGAATTCGATGACATTAATGTGCTTCCTGCCAATTGATAATCAAGCAATTAGGCAATGTGCATGTAACTAAGGTGCTTACCTTGCCTACCCACAGTATACTGACCTCCAAACACGGGCAACGTTTAACACTGTATAGCTGAACACGTATGGCAATTGATCGCAAACTATTGGAGATACTGTGCTGTCCGGTGACCAAACACCCTGTTGTTCCGCTGTCACCTGGCCAATTGGAGCGTGTGAATGCAGCCATTGCAGATGGTCAAGTGAGAACATTCGACGGCACAGTGGTCGACACCGATTTAAGTGAGGGTTTGATCACTACTAACGAAACCCGCATTTACCGTGTTGACGACCAAATTCCGATCATGCTCGAAGCAGAAAGCATTCCCGCAGACCAGATCGATGGCCTGTGAAGTCCAGATTGTCACAGGACAATCCTGACTCGGACAGCACTCTATTGATTCGATTCGGTAAAGTATTGTTGCAGGATGGCTGCGACCTCGGGTCGAGCAAACTCTGGTGGTAATGACTCTCCTGCCGCCAGAATTTCCCGCACTCGAGTTCCCGACAACAAAATGAAGTCCTCCGCGGCATGATCTTCTACATCACGCATCATCACTACCCGCTTGAGTTTCTTAGAGTAGGCCGTATGATCCGCTCGGAAAATTTCAATATCAAGCGTATCGAGCGGCACGACATCATCAAATATTGATTGGGCATCAAACGCGCCGTAGTAATCTCCAACCCCCGCATGGTCCCGTCCAACAATGAAATGAGAACATCCGGCATTCTGCCGAAAAATAGCGTGCAATAATGCTTCGCGGGGCCCCGCGTACAGCATATCGAATCCATATCCTGCAATCATTACTGTGTTGGGCTCAAAATAAACCTCGACCATCTTACGGATCGCGGCGTCGCGAACCTTGGCAGGTATATCACCGGGCTTAAGCTTCCCTAGCAACATATGAATCAAAATACCGTCTGCTGCTACCGCCTCGGCTGCCATCTTGCATAATTCTTCGTGCGCGCGGTGCATCGGGTTGCGTGTCTGAAACGCTACCACCCGCTCCCAGCCATACTGTTCAATTTCATGTCGTATCTGTCCTGCCGTGCGAAACGTATCAGCAAATTCTTGCTCAAAGTAACTGTAATTCAACACTCGAATCGGCCCCGATAACAGATGACGACCCTGTGCAAGAAATGCAGCCACTCCTGGATGTTGGGGATCCGCTGTGCCAAATGTATGGGAAGCAATGTGATCCATTTCTGCACCACTTAATTCCTCAACCTGATCAACCTCTTGTATCGCTAACACCGGGTGTCCCTGACGATTAGGGTCGCGCAGAGCAACGCTCCGGCCGATATGCTGAATTGAATTTTCTCTAACCAGATTCAGAATCGGCACCGGCCAGAAAAGTCCCTCGGTAGTCTGCAGAGACTCCGCCACTGATAGCGCATCAGCTTTCGACATAAACCCGGCTAGTGGCGTGAAATATCCCGCACCCAACATGACTGCATTAGCCGCGGCCCCCGAACTGATGGTCAGCGCATCGTACTTACGAATGTCACTCTCAAGCCGTGCCCGCTGCGCCTCATCATCAACGTAACATGGCTGCAGTTGGGCTGCCTGATAAGGCTTAATCAAAGCCACCCCAAGCAACTCATACACATCCCTATCAAGCGGTCTGCTCGCCGAGCGGTCCTAGTCATCCGACCTTGGTACCAGAGCCAACAACGGCGCGGCGCAACCGCACCGCCTCGGCCAATTGTTCAATGACACTCACACTGTCCTCCCACCCAATACAGGCGTCCGTAATGCTGACGCCGTATTGCAACTCCTGGCCAGGGACAATATCCTGCCTGCCAGCTTCGATGTGACTCTCTACCATGACCCCCATAATTTGGGTATCGCCCGCTGCAATCTGTCCCGCTACATTCTGAGTGACCAACAGCTGTCGTTCATGTTGTTTGAGACTATTCGCATGGCTGAAGTCGATCATCAGCCGGGGCGGTAATCCCGCACGTTGCAGCAGATTCGCCGCCACCGCTACATTTTCACCATCGTAGTTTGGTTCTGTGCCACCGCGCAGAATCAGATGACAATCACGATTTCCGGTAGTGGTAAAGATAGCCGATTGTCCCGCATGGGTGAGTGAGAGGAAATTATGTGAATGATTTGCAGCAGAAATCGCATCAACAGCAATTTTCAGATTACCATCAGTTCCATTTTTGAAACCAACAGGACAAGACAGACCAGACGCCAATTCTCGGTGAACCTGGCTTCCTGTAGTGCAGGAACCAATGGCCCCCCAACTAACCAGGTCGGCAGTGTATTGCGGGGTTAACAAATCAAGATACTCAGTGCCTGCCGGCACACCGCTTCCATTCAAATCCAACAGCAGTTTACGCGCGAGACGCAGTCCTTTCTCAATTTGGAACGTCCCATCCAGGTCTGGATCATTGATTAATCCCTTCCAGCCGACCGTTGTACGGGGCTTTTCAAAATAAACCCGCATTACTAACAGAAGATCTTCGTTGTAGCGCTCACGAAGCGTCAGCAGGCGTTCCGCATACTCTCGGGCAGAATCCACATCATGAATCGAACACGGTCCAATAATGACCAGTAGTCGATCATCTTTCCCCTCGAGCATATGATGCACGGCCTCGCGAGTAGCCCTGATCAACTCTGCGGCCCCTGCAGAAACCGGATGTTCCTCACATATCAATGCAGCACAGGAAACATCCCGTATGTCAGCAATTCTAAGATCAAGCGTATTCGGTTGCGTCATCGAGTCATCCTTATTGTGACCACAACAAGTTGCCCAAAAAAGGGGCGCGAGTATACCACCCGAATTGACGGGACTCCCCGTAAAGACGAGGTTTCATCCTGCTGCCGGAGGGTTTTACTCTTCTTCAGGTCGTTGGAAAGCGTTACTCAGTCGCTTCTGCACGTCTATCGGGGCAGGCTCGTAGGCATTGAAGTGCATCGAAAAATTACCTTCGCCACCGGTCATCGATTTCAACTTGGACTGATAGTCTTCCATTTCCGCCAGTGGGGCCTGCCCAGAAATCGCGATGACACCTGCGGCAAGGGAGTCCGTATTAGAGACCCGACCACGTCGCGAAGAAAGATCACCCGCCACATCGCCCATGCTATCGCTTGGTGCTGTGATTTCAACATCTGCTATCGGCTCAAGAACAACAGGATTCGCCTTAGCGATCGCATCGAGAAAAGCCTTGCGGCCCGCAGAAACGAATGCGATCTCTTTTGAATCAACCGCATGATATTTCCCATCGTATACCGTGACCCGAACATCCTGGATTGGAAATCCGGCAACAGCACCACCTTCCAGAACCTGCCGCACGCCTTTCTCTACCGCGGGTATAAACTGTGATGGAATCACACCACCCACTATCGCGTTGACAAATTCAAACCCCTCTCCTCGTGGCATGGGTTCGACACGAAGATACACCTCACCAAATTGACCCGCGCCACCAGTCTGTTTCTTATGCCGACAATGCCCCTCCGACTTTCGAGAGATGGTTTCTCGATATGGGATAGTGGGAACAGCAGTCTCGACTTCAATACCGTACTGCTCTTTCATCCTCTCAAACGCGATACGGAGGTGAAGGTCTCCCATGCCACGGAGAACAGTTTCATTAGCGGAAGCATTACGCTCAATGCGAAGACAAGGGTCAGATTCAATCAACTTGCCCAGCGCTTCGGCTATCTTCTGCTCATCGCCACGATTCTTTGGCGTCACCGACAAACCAACCATAGGCATCGGCAAAGGCTGCTGGACGACTCTTGGCGGCGCATCGTTCTGAGATGATTGCAACATCGAATTAAGGTGAATACCATCGACTTTGGCCAACATCATGATGTCGCCAGCGGTGGCAGATACGCGCTCCCGCGGCTCCTTGCCCAGAGGACTGGCCATATTTGCCGCCTTCACGGCCTTACGCTCATCGTCAATAAACAATGGTTCGTCCTTTTTGATGCTACCTTGATGCACTCGGAAATAAACCTGACGACCGACGAATGGGTCAAAGGCAATCTTAAAGACATGCCCCAATAGCGCTTTCTCAGGATCAGCAACCACCACTAACTCCGCCTCATCCTCCGCATCGCTGACGAACTTCAGGGGGTTGCCTTCTTTAGGATTGGGCATCAAGCGCGTAATCACATCAAGTAATTCCGCAACGCCAACATCAGTCTCAGACGATAAAAAACACACCGGCACTAAATGCCCCTCACGCATTGCTTGCCCGAATGGGTCATGCAATTGATCTGGTGACACTTCGCCCTGATCGAGGTAGACGGTCATCAACTCCTCGTCAACCTCTACCACTTGATCGACGATCGCCGTATGCGCTTCCGCCACCGATGAAAAATCAGCATCACCTGTAGGATTAAAAAAACAATCGACCACAGCTGTGGCACCATTCGCAGGCAGATTAACGGCCAGACACTCGCCACCAAACGCATCACGAATCTCATCGTAAACAGCCGCCAGATCGCTTCCGGGCACATCCATCTTATTCACCACCACCATACGACAACGGTTCGCGTTTTTCGCCGACTCCATCATCCGACGGGTTGTGCCTTCAACCCCGTTAGCCGCATTAACGACCACCACCACCGTTTCAACTGCCGACAAAACCCCGAGAGTTACGCCGATAAAATCTGGGGCACCCGGTGTATCAATCAAATTAATCTGACACTTGTCGTGGTGGAAAGCCGCTATTGAAGCTTCCAGTGAGTGCTGATATTTCTTTTCCAAAACATCAAAGTCATTGGTCGTGCTACCTTTATCAACCCGGCCGACTGAAGCGATTGCACCGGCCTTATGAAGCAGCACTTCAGCCAAAGACGTCTTCCCCGAGCCTGCGTGACCAACGAGCGCTACGTTCCTGATGTCAGTCGTTGTGTATTCTGTCATGTCGTTGTCGCCTCCTCCATCCAACTCTGTGGTAACCCGTTTTTGTCACGCCTCGTGGCATACCAACATCAGCTACGTGACCGCTAGACATGCCAGATATGCGTGAATTTCTTATCATCGATTGGGTTAGGGGTAGCACGAAATGGATCTCGAATCAAGATTCTCTCCCGATAGTTTCCCGTCTTCCTGTCCTGTAGCCAAGGGCAACCGCACTGGGCGACAGATTATTGCTGGCCAAAACGCTCACCATCACGGCGGCGCACACCTATCGACTTATTTATGCCGATCAGAGCCTGTATTAGGCTAACGAGGCCCATCGCGTCCAGCGCCACAGTTGCATCGGTGAGAGCTCTTGCCTAAAGTTCGGCCCCTGTAATCAGGAGACGGGAGCTTCGAGCGAATGAAACACAAATGGCTGACGGCACTCGGCATGATGACTATCATGATGAGTGGCCTGGCAACAGCTGACGGGGACCCCCTCGCCGGCCAAGAAAAGGCTTACACGTGTATGGGTTGTCATGGTGCACCAGGCCTGCGCAATGCTTACCCAGCGTATCGTGTTCCCAAGCTCGGAGGCCAGCACGCCGCTTATATCGTAACGGCCCTTAAAGCCTATCGCGCCAAAAGTCGTTCTCACCCTACTATGCAGGCACAGGCTTCGTCTCTAAGTGACGCTGACATGGAAAACATCGCGGCTTACTTCAAGACTCTGGGTAAGCACTAGCCTTAAATCAACACACCCACGCAACATAACGATTACAGCCTGACCCAACAGGAGTTCCATCTGTCATGATTAGAACGATCCATTTCGCGTTACCGCTCACACTTGCGTTATCCGTCATCACCTCGCCCGTTGTCGCAGGTGGGGACCCTACTGTCGGGAAAGAAAAGTCAACGCTTTGTGCGGGCTGTCATGGTGCTGACGGTAACAGCGCCAATCCTCAGTTCCCCATTCTCGCCGGGCAATACCCTGAGTACTTGATTCGTGCACTGATGGATTATAAATCTGGCGCCAGGAATAATCCCATCATGAAAGGCATCTCGACTGGACTGTCTCCGGATGACATGCGTGACTTAGCCGCCTACTTTGCTTCACAACCCTCAGCGCTTTCCAGCCCCACCACCTGGTAAAACGGTCGTCGTACCGTTGTTTCTTCCATTCCCAGTCGGATTCTCAAGGCCGGCGTCCTTTGCACTAAACTGACGATCACTCGTCAGGTGCCCCACCGACACCCCTAGACTAAGAACGGTGACTCATGAGCCACTTTATTGACCAGATCATCGAAGCTGCCCTAGAAGAAACTCCTGGTTTAAAGGTCACCACACGTTTTCCACCCGAACCTAACGGGCACCTTCATATTGGCCATGCAAAATCCATCTGCCTGAACTTTGGGATGGCGGAAGCTTATGGGGGAAAGTGCTTCATGCGCTTTGACGATACCAACCCCCTAAAAGAAAGCTCTGAATACGTCACCGCCATCATGACCGATGTGCGCTGGCTGGGATTTGACTGGGACGACAGGCTGACACATGCCTCGGATTACTTCGAATCACTTTACGATTGGGCGGTAGAGTTGATTCGAAGCAGAAAAGCTTACGTGTGTTCGCTCAACAGTGAGGAAATGCGCATTTCACGTGGCACACTCACGCAGCCTGGGAGTAACAGCCCCTATCGGGATCGTTCCGCTACTGAAAATCTTGATCTCTTTGCGCAAATGCGCGCGGGAGACTTCCCTGATGGTGCGCATGTTTTGCGGGCGAAAATCGATATGTCCTCACCCAACATGAACCTGCGCGACCCAACGTTGTATCGCATCCGTCATCAGTCTCACCAACAAACCAACAGTGAATGGTGCATCTACCCGATGTACGATTACACGCACGCGCTATCCGACGCGCTTGAGGGTATTACCCATTCATTGTGCACACTGGAGTTTGAAGACCACCGGCCGCTGTATGACTGGGTGTTAGATCACACCACTGCACCCTGCCATCCTCAACAAATAGAGTTCTCACGCCTTGAATTGGACTACACGGTCATGAGCAAGCGCTTACTGACTCAGCTGGTAAACGCCGGTGCTGTTGACGGTTGGGATGATCCCCGAATGCCGACACTGGCGGGAATGCGCAGGCGCGGGTACCCACCCGCCGCCATTCGAGATTTCTGTAATCGAATCGGCGTAACGAAGAAAAATCAACGCATAGAAATGAATGTCCTTGAACAATGTGTCCGGGAATCTCTGGAACCCACAACACAGCGTGCACTCGGCGTCCTACGACCAATAAAATTAATTATCGACAACTATCCCGATGGAGTTTTCGAAGCATTTGATATTCCCAATCACCCGAGTGACCCGTCTGCTGGAAGTCGGGAGGTAATGTTTGGACGCGAGATCTATATAGACGAGGCCGACTTTCTGGAGGACCCACCGCGGCGTTTCTTTCGACTCTCGCCAGGACGCGAAGTCCGACTGCGATATGCCTACTACGTAACGTGTGTTGGAGTCGACCGCGACTCCAGCGGTGATATCTCAACTATCCATTGCACCTACGACCCTGACAGCCGTGGCGGTGGCACACCGGATAAGCGCAAGGTCAAAGGGACACTTCATTGGGTATCAGCAGCACACGCGCTACCGGCCCAGGTCAGACTCTACGAGCCGTTATTTGTTTCGAGCAACCCCTTGGAAGAACCCAATATTGAACTAACAGATCAATTAAATGCGACATCACGTACCATCATTCAGAACGCACAACTAGAATCCAGTCTAGAACATGCCCCTATCGCCATGCGTGTTCAACTGGAACGGGTCGGCTATTTCTGCGTTGATCCTGACACACAAAAAGATCAACTCGTTCTTAATCAAATCGTTGCGCTACGCGATTCTTTGCCACGCGACAAACCATCATGAAACGCCGTCAGGGCGAACCGTGGATGGCAGCAGACACCTACGCACGCTCCCTCAGCGGTCTGACCGTCAACTTGCTTGTCCACCAGATCGATGCGGCGCTTGATTTTCATGAGCGGGTTCTCCTGGTTAAGGCGATCTATAGCGACCCAGACTTTGCTGTTGTCCGCGGTTATGATGCCGAGTGGATGCTGCACGCCGATCACACCTACGACGAACACCCGGCGCGAAAGCGGCTTCAGGCCTTCCCACAACGAGGGGGCACCCTAGAACTGCGTTTACATGGCTGTGACCCCGATGCCGCCGCACGACGCGCCCAGGCATTGGGATACGAGGTCATACAAACGCCAACCGACAAGGCTCATGGACTGCGTGAAACCTATCTCATTGACTCAGACGGATATCTTTGGGTACCAGATATGCCTGTAGGTGTCGTTTCAAAGCGCAACCACAATGTGTGACTCAAATGTTTGTATCCGTGCAGATTTCTTACGCATAATCGGCTAACCCGATTCCTAAGCGAACGACGCAGGCCATAAGCCATGTCAACACCACCTGAAACGCCTTTTCTGGAAGGTGAGTTTCGTCGCCGAGACCACTCGGTGCAACCCAGACTACTATGGCCAGAATATAAATCCACTCTGAACCGAGCACCCACTCAACCTTTGATTCCACTCTCACCCACTTTGTCGGAAATTACTGGGCCAACTTTTTCTCCACAGGATATCGCTCTAATCGATCGAGACTTGCTGCAAAATGCACGAATCGATCGCGACCCGTTGGGCGAACGAACTTTGCTTACGGGCCGCGTAATAGATCAAGATGGGACGCCCCTTTGCGCAACAAGGATAGAGATATGGCAAGCGAATGCCGCTGGGCGTTACCAACATGCGAGCGATAACTACCGGGCGCCACTTGACCCCAACTTCAGCGGCTATGGCTGCTGCCACACCGATGAATCGGGCAATTACGAGTTTCTCACCATTCGGCCGGGGCCTTACCCTTTTGCCAACGGTACCAATACCTGGCGCCCTTCCCATGTGCATTTTTCGATTTTCGGGCCCGCCTTTACGACTCGCCTGGTCACTCAGATGTATTTCGAAGGGGACCCTCTGATCCGGGACTGCCCGATGCTCAGCTCGATTCCCGATCGCAGTGCCCAGTCTCGGCTTGTTGCAGCGTTTGATAGGGAACGGTCGCGACCCTTTGACTGTCTCGCCTACCGCTTCGATCTGGTATTGCGTGGCCCGAAACAAACGCATTTCGAAAACCAACCGGATGGGTTGTAAATGATGTCACAAGATCCACTACACCATGAAACATCATCTCAAACAGTCGGACCCTTTGTGCACATTGGGCTCTATCCCGCAGTCTCCGGTATCGTGGCGCGTTCTCGCACTTATGGTAACCAGTTAGCCACCACGCAAGCATACGGCCAACGTATTCGAGTCGAAGGTCGAATCATCGACGGCAATGGCGAAGCGGTCCGGGACGCCTTGCTTGAATTCTGGCAAGCAGATGGACATGGCCGCTATGCACACCCCGCGGATCCTCAGGCGGCATCCGCGGACGCTGGACTGAGCGGATTTGGTCGTTCCGTGACTGATTCTGATTCGGGGATATGGACGTTAGAGTCAATTAAGCCTGGAGCAGTAACAAATCTTAGCCAACACTCCATGGCACCCCATATCAATCTTGCTTTGTTCGCACGCGGGCTAAATATTCACCTGCATAGCCGCATTTATTTTGACGATGAGGTAGAAGCAAATGCTGTCGATCCTGTGCTTCAGCACTGTGTGCCAGCTCCGCGCCGACAAACCCTCATCGCCCGCCGTCAGGAAACCACACAGGATCGATGTGTTTACCGATTTGATATGGTGCTACAGGGGGAAAACGAAACCGTATTCTTTGATTTCTGACCGCATTAAAAACGGAGGAATTCGTCCATACGCTCAAAGAACGCCTCGCTTTGCCGATGCTAGTTGAGATCAGAGAAAGTACGGCCCTCACGCACCAACCGCTCTAGCAACGACGACGGATTCCAGAAGAAATCATCTGTCATCGCGTAATCCCTTAACAACTTCAGGATCTCATCTAAGCCCGTTTCGTCCGCAAAATGCATTGGGCCTCCTCTCCACCGCGGAAACCCGTATCCAAAAACCTTCACCATATCGATATCCAACGGTCTCAGCGCAATGCCCTCCTCTAGCACCCGCGCTGCTTCGTTAATCATAGCCAGCATGACCCGATTCTGTATTTCTTTCACAGAAAAGAAACGTCGCTTAATGCCATGCCGCGCTGACTCAGTATGAACAATCTGTTCTACCTCTGAATTTGGTAGAACAGTTCCATCGGCCTGGTACACATACCAACCTCGCCCACTCTTGCGGCCAAACCAACCGCGTTCACACAACCGATCTGCGATTTCCACGTAGCGCTCTCGCTGAGCGCGCGTGGGTGCCAACCGCTGCCGGTTCGCCCATCCAATATCCAACCCAGCCTGGTCCATCACTCGAAAGGGGCCCATCGCCATACCAAATGATTCCATCGCCTGATCTATCTCCCATGGCATCGCGCCGTCTTCAAGCATGTAATCGACCTGCTTACGGTAATGAAACAGTATTCGATTGCCAATAAATCCGTCACAAACACCAGCCAACACGCCGACCTTGTCTAAGCGACGCGCGAAGGCAAGGCAGGTCGCTACAACATGGGAACCCGTTTTCTCGCCTTTAACGATTTCAAGCAAGCGCATCAACTGCGCGGGCGAGAAAAAATGCAAGCCAATGACGTCTTCTGGTCGGGAGGTAACGGCTGCGATCTCATCGGTATTCAGATAAGAGGTATTGGTTGCCAGTATAGTTCCGTCCGGAGCGTGCTCATCAAGTTGCCGGAAAACTTCTTTTTTTATCTCCATGTCTTCAAACACGGCTTCAATAATAAGCTCGGTAGTCGACAAACAAGCGTAGTCCGTATCGGTCACCAAACGTTGACGCGCCGCAGTGTGGTCCGAAGAAGTCATTCGATCGCGCTCAACAAATGCCTGCAAGCCGGCTTCAATCCCCGCTCTAGCCCGGGCACTTTCTGCCAGAGTACGCTCCAAGAGCACCACATTGAACCCCGCCTTGAGCGCGCAAACCGCGATCCCGATTCCCATGGTGCCACCGCCCACAATGCCGAGATGCTGAATATCCCGAGGATGCGTGTTTTCCAGACCCGGAATTTTAGCCACCGCTCGTTCAGCGAAAAACGCGTGTCGAAGGGCGCGTGACTGAGATGATTTCCGTAATCCCTGGAATACGGCACGTTCGTTTCGAAGGCCTTCTTCAAAAGAAGCGCTCAAACCATATTCAATCGATTCCAGTGCCCTCAATGGGCTTTGCTGTCCCCTGGCCCGCCGAACGACGCGGGCCCGCTTCTCGGCAAATACTTGAGTTGGTGGACTTTCTGGCAACGCTCTTTGACTCAACGGCACCGGCAACGGCGGTGACCCACGATTTACGAAGTCAATCGCAAACTTAATCTCATCACCTTCTATGATTGCATCAACCAAACCAAGCGCAGCCGCTTCGTCGGCCTCCACGGGCCGGCCAGACGTCACCAAATCAATCGCAACGTCAATTCCCACCAGCCGGGGCAACCGTTGTGTGCCCCCGGCACCAGGAATCAATCCCAGTTTCACCTCCGGCAAAGCCAACCGAGCCCCGCCCCCTGCGAGCCGATAATGACACCCCAACGCCAGTTCCAGGCCCCCGCCAAAAGCCACCCCATGAATCAATGCCACGACTGGTTTGGGGCAAGCCTCGATCAGGCGAATAACGTCCGGCAAACTCGGGGTTTGGGGTGCTTGATCGAATTCGCGGACATCCGCTCCGGCACAGAACGCGCGACCTTCACCGCAAAGGACCGCACCCTTGATCTCACTATCGGTTATAACTTTAGTTAACACCCGATCAAGTCCCAATCTGACAGAATGCGATAATGTATTCAGCGGTGGGTTAAACATCGTAATCACAGCAACCGCACCATGTTGTTCGAGGATTACCGGTGTTTGTTGATCTTGACTCATCACCTCTATCCAGAAATAAAAAAGTGCCAACAAGCTTCAGCGCGTTAAAGTGCGGAGTCTACCAACCGCTTTATTGCTTATAGCCATATCTCACCGTAGAACGCCACATCAGACCTATCATGCCCAACAACAATACCCTGACAATCAACAATCTAAAACTTGAGTATCGCGCAATAGGTGACATCAGGTCATCCAAAGAAACTATCGTGATGCTCCATGAAGGCCTCGGCTGTGTTTCGCTATGGAATGACTTCCCCGAACGCCTCGCCGAGGCAACGGGCTGGCGAGTAATTGCCTATTCGCGCTGCGGCTATGGATCTTCGTCACCGTGCGACCTACCCCGCCCATTAACTTATATGCACGACGAGGCCTTCCAAGTACTCCCCGGCATCCTCGACCGAGTGGGTTTCGATGGCGGGATCCTTCTCGGACACAGTGATGGGGCCTCTATTGCTGCTATCTACGCTGGCGCCCACAGCGATGAGCGCCTACGGGGCCTGATTCTAATAGCCCCCCATTTCTTTACCGAACCGGCGGGGTTGGAAGCCATTGAACGGGCCCGGATTGCATTCGTTGATGGCGATTTGCGCCCACGCCTTGAGAAGCACCATAAGGGAAACGTCGACTGTGCATTCTGGGGTTGGTGTAACGCCTGGCTAGACTCGGGTTTTGAACAGTGGGATATTCGAAAATACTTGTCCGATATCTCTCAACCCGTGCTCGCAATACAAGGCGCCAATGACGAATACGGTAGCCTCGAACAACTTGACGAACTTGAGGCATCCTGCCGGGCACCCGTGACCCGGTTCATCATCCCCAACTGCGGCCATGCGCCTCACCGCGAAAAGCCGACAGCGACACTCAGTGCAGTTCAAACTCTGATTAATAGACTAGGGTAATTTTCTACACCTGTTCTTCACCTCACAACTGGTGCAGTACGGTCTTAATCGGTTCATAATTCAGCCATATTACAGATGCCCGCTCGTTGACTTAATGCCAATGCAAATTAACTTCCAAACCCAACCCGAAAGTTATCGGCACTGGCACCTCGAAATTGATGGCGACGTCGCGACATTGTGGCTCGATGTCTCGGAAGACGACGGCCTATTCGATGGTTATCAACTCAAACTCAATTCTTACGATCTCGGTGTTGATATCGAACTCTATGACGCGACCCAACGTTTACGTTTCGAACATCCCACAGTTCGTGCCGTTGTCATTCGTTCCCATCTTGATCGCGTCTTTTGTGCCGGTGCGAACATTCGAATGCTGGCCGGAGCCAGCCACCATCTCAAGGTTAATTTCTGCAAATTCACCAACGAAACGCGCAACGGTATCGAAGACGCGAGCACTCATTCTGGACAACGTTATCTATGTGCCGTTAATGGGGCCTGCGCCGGGGGGGGCTACGAATTGGCCCTTGCCACGGATTACATTATGCTAGCCGATGACGGGGCATCCTCTGTCGCACTGCCAGAAGTCCCGCTACTGGCAGTACTCCCAGGGACAGGCGGCCTGACACGGATCACTGACAAGCGTCGCGTGCGGCGCGACCTCGCCGATGTATTTTGCACACTCGAAGAGGGCGTCAAAGGCCAGCGGGCACTCGACTGGCAGTTGGTAGATGAGATCGTTCCGGCCAGTGATTTCGATTCAGCCGTGGGAAAAAGCGCCCAACAGTTAGCGGAGACGTCCGATCGTCCACGCGATGCCAAAGGTATTGTCTTGGAGCCCTTGAAACTGCGCTCTGCACCTGATCATCTGACCTATTCCACGGTCGACCTGACTATTTCGCGGGATGTTGGGGTTGCGACGCTCACTATATCGGGCCCGCAATCCCCTCCGCCGACCGATTTGGCCGAACTGATCAACAGCGGGTCTGCGTTCTGGTCCTTGAGTACTGCTCGAGAATTAGACGATGCGATCCTGTATCTGCGCTTCAACGAACCGGAGATAGGGGTGCTTAAGTTTGCCAGTCACGGTGACCTGTCAAGAGTCCTCTCCTATGATCAGTTTCTGGAACAGCATTCTGATCACTGGCTTTGCAGAGAAATCAGACTTTACTGGAAGCGTGTACTGAAGCGACTCGATGTAACTTCCCGTTCTATGGTCAGTGTCATCGAACCCGGTAGTTGTTTTTCTGGAACTCTCGCTGAAATACTTTTTTCCTGTGACCGTAGCTACATGTTGAGCGGAATGCCCGAAGGCACCAACATACCACCCGCCAGCATTTTACTTACCAGCGTCAATTTTGGTGCTTATCCAATGTCTAACGGCCTAACCAGACTGGAGACGCGTTTTCTGGGGCAACCGGAATTGCTGAAAGAAATCGAAACAAAAGTTGACACTCCATTACTGGGTGACGAATGCGAATCAATGGGATTGGTGACATTTGCGTTCGATGAAATTGATTGGGATGATGAAATACGGATTTTTCTCGAGGAACGTGCCGCGTTCTCACCTGACGCCATGATCGGGATGGAGGCGAACCTGCGTTTTGCGGGACCCGAGACTATGGAAACAAAAATTTTTTCGCGCTTGAGCGCATGGCAGAACTGGATTTTTCAACGGCCGAACGCCGTTGGTCAGAAAGGTGCGCTGAAACGCTATGGCAGTGGCCAAAAAGGGGAGTTCAACCGGGAACGGGTGTAATCGACCCTCCCCGAACGGAGAATAATCAATGACTGATTCGGTCAACGTCAACTATGACACCTTGATACCCAATAATGTTGGTCTTGCCTCCGATCGTCGAGTGCTGCGCGGCCTCGAGCAGTGGCACAGCAACTACCTCAATTGGTGGAAACAAACTGGACCGGAAGGTTTTCAAGATGCATCCGTTTACTTGCGCACCGCCGTTAGCGTCGAACGTGAAGGCTGGGCCAAATTCGGTTTTGTCAAAATGCCCGACTATCGTTGGGGCATCCTACTAGCGCCAGCAGTGGAGGATCGACGTATCCCATTTGGCCTGCATAAAGGGGAACCTGTTTGGCAGGAAATACCTGGAGAATACCGCTCCATGCTACGTCGACTCATCGTCATACAAGGCGATACCGAACCGGCATCGGTCGAGCAACAACGGTACCTTGGCCAAACCGCCCCATCACTTTACGACATGCGCAATGTTTTTCAGGTGAATGTTGAAGAAGCCCGTCACCTGTGGGCCATGGTCTACCTGCTTCACAAATATTTCGGCCGCGATGGCCGCGAAGAAGCACAAGAACTACTCAGTCGCCGATCGGGGGACGAAGATAGACCGCGACTACTGGGTGCATTCAACGAAGAAACGCCAGACTGGTTATCTTTTTTTATGTTTACATTTTTCACCGACCGTGATGGCAAGATGCAACTCGAAAGCCTGGCACAGTCAGGTTTCGATCCTCTATCACGCACAACTCGATTTATGTTAACGGAAGAAGCCCATCACATGTTTGTTGGCATAAGCGGTATTTCCCGCGTCATTCAAAAAACTTGTAGCGCGAT
>Ga0114933_10002867_pt1 | contig 17338 bp, 12 predicted proteins | sample 4SBtaG_FD_89691 | JGI IMG/M metagenome (GOLD analysis project Ga0114933, IMG submission 89691) | Deep subsurface microbial communities from Kolumbo volcano to uncover new lineages of life (NeLLi) - 4SBTROV12_W25 metaG | ecosystem: Environmental > Aquatic > Marine > Volcanic | place: Kolumbo... | reverse complement strand
GAGAGTGGTCGTCGCGGCTGTCCTGAAAATAAAGCATTCCACCGGCTCTTTGGTTATAAAGTCGTTACATCTTAGAGGAATCCGAGCCCATGTGGATTCGACTGTTCGATTCGATGATGGTATCAACGTTATCGTCGGATCCAATGGCGCAGGAAAAACCAATATCCTGGAAGCGGTCCATATTCTCTGTCTGTCTCGCAGCTTTCTGACAAGTCGCGACCAGTACGTTCTTCGAAAAGGCAGCCCTTTTTACGAGGTTGAAGGCGAATTCGAGTCTGAAGTGCGCTCTTCGATCAAGGTGCGGGCGGCATTTGTGCCTCAGGAAGGGAAAAAGGTATTCGTGGGCGGCGTTCAGGTTGAACGCATGGCAGATCTGGTCGGACAGTTTCCGATAGTGGTCTTTTCTCCGGAAGACCAGCAATTGACAGCCGAGGGACCTGAACACCGCCGTCGATTCCTGGACAACATCATTTCGCAGTCGAGCAGTCTCCATCTCGAGAACCTGATCAGATATCGGAAGGTGCTCAAGCAGCGAAATGAACTGTTGCTCAGCGCCCGAAGAAGCCGCAGGCAGCCAGATCCCATGCTACTTGAATCTTGGTCGCGCGAACTTCTCGAAACGGGTTCAGCCATCATTACCGACCGGGTCCAGTTCATCTCGAAGTTCGGAGATCATCTCGAAAATGCGCATCAGAAGATCAGTGCAGTGGCTGAACGTCCCACACTGACCTACTCACCATTTCCAGATGAGACCGCGACAACTGACAATGTTTTGGACCTGTTTGGGGCTCAGATGCAAAGGAGGCAAGACCAGGAAGTCGAACGGGGTGTGACGTTAGTGGGACCCCATCGACACGACGTGCACATGGCCCTCGATGAGCTGCCCGTGAGACGATATGCCTCACAGGGGCAGCATCGAACGTTCGGGATGGCTATGAAGCTTGCCCAGTACGACTATCTGAAAGAACAGACTCCTGAAGCGCCGATATTGCTACTAGACGATGTGTTCGACAATCTGGACCCTGCGCGAATCGAGGCTTTTCTCGAGATACTAGGCTCCGAATCGATCGGTCAAAGCATCACGACAGCAGCACGACAGGAAATCGTTCACAATCATCTCGATCCGTCAACCTGTAGGACCATTTATGTGCACCCCGGTGCCCGTGTCTCGGATTCTGCAGATCGAGCAACAGATCTTGATTCCATCATTGATGAGGTCCAGGAGAGTGTGATCGAGACCGATGCCGTGACGCGTGAGGAAGAAAAACTACAATCAAAAGAACCATCGGGTGTACCCGAAGTAGAGGCGCAGGACGTATAGGAGATCTTAAAACGCCTCGAACGCCTCGAACGCCTCGAACGCCTCGAACGGCGAAAAAAGGACATTGATTTGATGACTACTGAACTGAAGAGCAAGATCAGCATGATGCGAACTTTGCCGAATACAACCATCCTGAACACGGGCCTTCTGATCATCATGGTGGTCATTCTTACGGGATGTGCGGCGTCGACCAATCCGATTTCCGGGCGTCGGGCCTACAACTACGCCTGGTCTCCATCTGAAGAAATCCAGATTGGCCAGGACGCCGACTCCCAGATCGTGGCCCAGTACGGTCTGTATAACGACGAAGCGGTGTCGAACTATGTCAATGATCTCGGTCAGGAACTGGTCGGGATCAGTCATTTCCGGCGAGAAGGCATCGATCCGGTTTTCGGCTCCATGCGATTTCACTTCAGGGTTCTCGACTCCCCCGTGGTTAATGCGTTCGCTTTACCGGGAGGCTTTATCTACGTCACGCGGGGACTGTTGGCACATCTCGAGAATGAAGCTCAGCTGGCAGTCGTTTTGGGTCACGAAATAGGCCACGTTGTTGGGCGGCACGGTTCAAAGGCCATGTGGCGGCAACAATTCGGTACCGGAGCACTCCTTCTGGGTGCCATTGGTGGCCAGGCGGTTTTTGGTGGAAACACGGCAGAAAATGTCATGAACCTCGGTGGGACGGCTACCCAACTCCTGTTTCTGAAATATGGGCGTGGTGCGGAATCCGAATCCGATCAGCTTGGTGTGGAATACGCGGCTCTTACGGGATATGACGCGTCACAGGCCGCGGCATTTTTCAGGTCCCTGAAGCGGCTGGGAGAACAGTCCGGACAGGAACTGCCCGGTCTCTTGTCTTCGCATCCAGATCCAGGTGATCGCGAAGCATATATGCATGAACGGTCCGCGAAATGGGCGGCGGAAGTGCCCATGGATAAAGTGGGCCGGGACACATTCCTGAGCCAGGTAGACGGAATTGTGTACGGTGAGGATCCGAGGCAGGGCTTCGTCCGCAACGACATCTTCTTTCACCCGGACATGGCCTTCAGTTTTCCGGTGCCTTCCGGCTTCGACGTAGTCAATCAACCAACCCAGGTTGTGATGGTCCCCGAAGATCAGCAGGCACTTGTTCTCTTCTCTATCGAAACAGAACACGAGCGCGCCCGGGATGCAGCGGAAGCTCTCAAGACTCAGGAAGGAATTCAGGTCATCGAAAGCGGAATCGGTCAGGCCGGAGGTTTGCCGATGCATTATGTCGTCGCGGATGCCAAATCAACTGACGATCAGGAGCTTCGAATCAGGTATCAATACGTCGAATACGACGGAAACGTGTTCGTCTTTACAGGAATGGCATTGCGAAGTGCTTACTCGCAGTACGCCGATCGATTCGTCAGAACCATGACAGGCTTTCGACAGATAACAGATGACCGAATACTGGCAACACAACCCGATCGACTCGCGCTTCTTCGAACGGTTCAGAGCGGGTTGTTCGGCACGTTGATCGGATCGAGCCTTCCACAGAACCTGACACAGCTATCGATGGCCATTCTGAATCAGGTGGAGATCAATCAACAGATATCAGCGGGAAGGACCTATAAAACGATCCGGTAAGATCTACTGATCTTCTCCGGGAGGAATCAGCGTAGCATCACCGGCAACACACATTTTCTTGCCGAGGTAGATGTACGTTTTCATTCTGATGTGCCGGTATTTTTCAATCTTCTCTCCTACACGAACTTCGACCGTGATCTCTGATCCCACGGGTACTGGGCGCAGGAACTTGGCTGAAATATTGACAGCCACGCATCCGGGGCCGGGGAAATCTCTTCCGAGGGCCTTCGAAATGATACCCAGCAGAAATATCCCGTGGACAATCGGCTTGCCGAATCGGGTTGTTTCCGCAAACTCCTCATCGATGTGGATAGGATTGTCGTCGCCGGTCAAATCGGCAAACAGTTTCACATCTTCAGCCGTCAGGACGCGATTTACAGAGTAAGACTGTCCAACTTCGAGGGCTTCAAATGTATTCGGATTGGTGCTCATTCGAGGTGCTGGGTGGAGAAAGTCCGATCAGGACTCAAAAGATTAATCGAAAGAATGGACGGCACGACGCGAGGTTGAGTTCAAACCTACGGGAAAAAAGTCAACTGGCGCTCAGTTCGACCGATGAAAAAAAAGAGTATTAAACCAGAATCGCTACTTTCGGTATGTTTTTGACGTCATGCACGAGGATTTGCCCTCATCGCACACGAAATTCCCGGGATGGATTTGAACAATCACCCTGATTGTCGGGTTCGAAAGACGACTTGAATTTCCCCGAGGATCACGACACGTTTGCTTTAGACATTATTGCGTAAGCCCCTATGATGCATCGCGTTTTTGAACGTCTCCGACCCTTCATCAGGGGTGTCGTGAATCATGCACCGTGGGTTTTACTGGTTTCGGTGTTGTTGTCCGTGGCTGGAGTCCAACTGGCGACGCGGTTGAGCATCGATACAGACCTTGCCAATTTGATTCCCCCTGAATACCCGAGCGCACAGGCCCTCGAGAAGCTTCGGGAAACAGTTGGAGGGGAAACGGAGGCCGCGATCGCCATCGAAAGCCCATCTTTCGAAGCGAATAAGGCATTCGCCGAGGCGCTTATTCCTGAGATCCTTGCCCTCGTAGGCAAGGAATACAGTGAGCCCTATTTCCAGCGGGTGGAGTATTACAAGGACACCGAGTTCTTGAAATCCAACGCACTCTATTTTGCTACTCCGGCCGAACTGGATCTCGTTGAAACGTGGCTCGACGACAAGATTTATGATGCCCGCCTCGACGCGAATCCCATGTTCTTCGATCTGGAGGACGAATTCGACGACGAGGAGGTCGAACCCGATTCGGTTGCAGACGAACTGAGTGCCATTTACAATGAAATCGTCTCGAAAGAGTATCCGATTTCGGATGACAGCCTGACCATGGTCCTCCGGTTTTTTCCGGCAGAATCGTCCTCGAACATCAGCTTCATTGAGAGCGCCTATCGGGACATCGATAGCGTGATCGCCCGGGTTGATCCAACCGCCTATCATGCGGAAATGGAGGTCACGCCGGCGGGTCGTCTGTACCGGCAAATGGTGGAGGTTCAGACGATTCAGCGGGATGTACTGAACTCCTTCGGCTCCGGAGTACTGGCTGTTCTGCTGATGGTGGTCATGTACTTCTTCTACAAGTCCTATTCGGCGCGCGCCGGCCGCTCTTTCAGCATGAAGGTGATCCTGACAGAGCTTGCACGAATACCCCTGATGGCCATGGTAATCGGGCTTCCGCTTTTGATGAGCCTGTCCTGGACGTTTGGCGTAGCGTTTCTTGCATACGGTCAGCTCAACCTGATGACCTCAACTCTTGGGTTGGTACTGTTCGGCCTGGGAATTGACTATGGCATACACTTTTATGCGCGTTATTCGGAAGAACGGGCATCCGGAAAATCGGTGATTGATGCGGTTGAGGTGACCTTTTCGAGTACCGGTCAGGCGGTCACCATTGGCGCGCTGACTACCTCTCTCGCTCTTTTCGTTCTGGTGGTGGCGGACTTCAGGGGGTTCAGCCAATTCGGCTTTATTGCTGGCACAGGTATCCTGTTTGCCCTCATAGCAATGCTGGTCGTGATGCCCGCCCTGCTTTCAGTATTTGAACGCTTCGGACTCATGAATCTGACGGCTGCGGGGCCGGCGAAAGCCGTATCCGATTCCAAGCGTGTGTTTCCCTCAGCGCGCGCAGTTCTCGCGTTGAGCGTACTGGCTGTGGCAGCTGCCCTGGCTTTTCTTCCGCGAGTAGAATTCGAATATCGCTTCGGTGAACTCGAACCGGAGTATGAGGAGTATGTCGCTCGCCGGGCGGTAGTCAGAAAGGTGTTCAGCGACAGCAGACGCCGGAACCCGGCCTACGTAGTGGTGGATTCGCCCGACGAAATTCAGCCCATCACTGCCGCACTCAACCAGCTCATCGATACAGATACGCTTTCGGCGACCATCAAGAGGATTGAATCCCTGCAGGATCGTTTCCCCATGAGAGCAGGCGCACAGGCCGAGCGACTGGATCGACTCGAAACGATTCGCGGACTGCTGGACGACAAATTTCTCAAGACCGATGATTCGGATGACATGGAACGCCTGCGCCGGGCCGCCTCCACGGATCGTGTTTTGGAATTTGAGGAGGTACCGGAATTTCTGCGGAAGCAGTTCACTTCGAAAACGGGTGAATTAGGCAATTTCGTGATCATCTATCCCCTGTATGGACTTTCGGACGGGCGAAGATCGATCGCGTTTTCAAACGACGTGGGATCCATCATAACCGAAGAGGGAAGGGAGTACCACGCGGGATCCACATCTCTCGTGGCCGCCGATATGCTCAAACTGATGCGGAGCGAATCACCGTGGATGGTTCTGGCCACGCTGCTGATCGTCGCATCACTCATGTATCTCAATTTCAACACCATCCGATGGGCTCTCCTCGCTCTCTTGCCCCTCGTGGTAGGAATCCTGTGGATGCTTCTGCTGGTCGAACTTTTTGGGGCGCGCCTGAATTTTTACAATCTGATTGTGCTGCCTGCGGTCCTTGGGATAGGCAATGATGCAGGTGTCCACCTTGTTCACAGATATCGGGAGGAAGGACGCGGTTCTATCATGAGCGTATTGCGATCCACAGGAGAACACGTGGCCATGGGATCGCTGACGACCATGGTGGGATTTGCTGGACTACTGCTGAGCTTTCATCCCGGACTGGAGTCGATCGGTTTTCTGGCGGTTCTGGGAATTGGCTCAACTCTCGCCGCCGCTCTTCTCTTCCTGCCCGCCCTGTTGCAGTGGATGGAAAATCGCCAGCCGGCCTGATCGCCAGCCGGCCTGATCGCCAGCCGGTTTCGAATCTATCTCAGGTTGGACAGATACTTTGCGGCAACCGCATCCCATCCGTGGCGATCGATCACATGCTGTCGTGTGCGTACGGATAGAGCTCCAAGATCGTCCCTGGCCGAATCGAGGGATGAAATGCGGTCCACAAAACCCTGTGCATCTCCCGTCTCTACAAAAAACCCGTTCTGGTTGTCAACAATGACCTCTTTTATGCCCTCGAGCCGCGCCGCGACCGTAGGAAGGCCGGACAGACCGGCTTCGAGCATAACGATCCCGAATCCCTCCATATCCCCTGGAACGGGAATGTTGGGCATCACGAAAAGATCAGCGCCCTGGTACAGAGCTTCCAACTGGTCATCCCCGAGTCGTCCGAGCAATCGGACTCTGTCCTGCATGCCAGCCTGCTCGATGGCCGCCTGAATGGAAGGTCCCTCAGGTCCGTCTCCTCCAAGCCAGTAGTGGACATGATTCGGTAGCGAGGGAAGGACATTTTCAATGAACCAGGCGAAGCCCTTCCGCTTGACCTGCCGTCCGATAGAACAAAGGAGCATTGCACCGTCGGGTAGGTCTCGTCTGTTTGGCAAGCCGTCGCGGGCTCCGGCCCGACGCTCGGGGGCGCGAAAGCGATCGAGTTGAACTCCGTTGTGAACGACGGCCAGCTTCTCGGGCGCAAGCCCGCGATCTGTACATGCCTGCCCGGTAGCTCCGCTGACAGGCATCACCAGATCAACCGCATCGAACACGCGAGGTACGATATGCTTCTGATACGCATCGCCAGGAGTGGTGACGTCCAACCCGTGGACAATTGTGGCCACCCGCACACCCGAGTCCTTCAGATATCGTCGCAGGAAGATCGTCAGAATGGCGGTGACCATACTCGAGAAGAGTATCACGTCCACTTCTCCTCGCTTGATCTTCCTTCGCAGCTTAAACCACGTCCGGATGAGAAATGGGCCTGCCAGAACGTGCACCCATTTCCAGCTCGCAACCAGAAGAATCGCATCGTAGGAGACCGCGCCACTCATTACATCAGGATTCCTGCGCATGGCCGCATCCATCTCCATAGCCACCCGCTGCATCCCACCGATATTCGACAGCGGACGATGAGGAGGAGAAAAGGAATGGGAAACGAAAGAAAGACGCACTGAGGTGTTGATCTGAGGAAGTTTATTGGATGGATAGAATCACAGCGCGCGCTTTCAATGCGCCCGTTGAACGCGTTCAGCCCGCGAGAGTCCGCCGGGAGTTCTTGTCGTTAATCTGATTGTAATAGGAATCGATTCGGCCCAAGATAAGTCGCCAGCTATAGGTCTCTGCCTCTGCGCGAGCTGCCGCTCCCATTCTGGCCCTTCGTTCAGGGTCATCAAACAGACAACGGATATGTTTGGAGAACGAATCCACATCCCGACCCGGGCACAGATACCCGGTCTTGTCGTGCAGCACGAGCGAGTTGCTTCCCGTCGCGTCCGCACAGAGAGTGGGAATACCACTGGCCATGGCCTCGAGTGTCACATTTCCGAAGGTCTCTGTTTCGGAAGGAAAGAAAAAGATGTCTGAAGAGGCGTACGCCATGGGAAGATCATCTCCCTCCAGATGTCCCAGCAGAATGGCCTCCGGCAATTGTTCGACCAGCATCGACCTCGCAGGACCATCTCCTACAACGAGGCACCTGACGTTGGCTCCCTCACTTTGTACCCGACGGACAACCTCGGCAAAGATGTCGAGACCTTTCTCTACAACGAGTCTGGAAACGAAGGTCACGACGACCTCATCGTCCTTGAACCCGAGGCCTCGTCTCCATTCCATGGATTTCCTCTCCGGCGAAAATCGCTGGATATCTACACCCCTCGGCCAGAGTTCGACACCGTCTTCAATTCCATGCTCCTCCAACACTGCCGCCATGGAGGCGGAAGGGACATAAAGATGTTCGCACTTTTTGTAGAACCACCTCAGATAGGCCCACATGAAGCCGGTGAGCCACCCCATCTTATAGTATTTCAGATAGGAACTGAAATGAGTGTGGTACGAGGCTACAACAGGGATTTTTCGCAATCTGGCATACATCAGGGCCTGAAGCCCCAAGAGGTCCGGAGTCGCGATGTGGACGATGTTTGGCTTGAATCGACGCAGTTCTCTCATCGCTCGAAACCCCATTCCGACCGAGATCCGATACTCGGGCCTGGTGCCCATTGGAACAGAGGGCACAGATGTCATCACGCCTGCGTGCTCGATCGGAGGATTTGCAATCGTGGGAGCAAACACATGAACGGGAGTAGACCCTGCCTCCAGGTAGGAAACCAACCGGTTGAGGGTCAGGGCAACGCCGTCGACGACATGGTTATAAGCGCCAGTAAATAGGGCAATACGCTTTTCAGGCGGTTGGGCGGCGATCCCGGACTGAGTTTTTCGGATCATGCGTCTTCCTCCTGCGCCGGTTCGACGCCAACATCTTCAGATCCAATCTGATCGGTTCGGGCGCTTTTTGATCCAGAGGCGAGAGAAAGTGGCACAAACATACCCACACTGATAATTCTGTCCGCCACACTGCGGGTCAAAAGCATGGCTGCGATAGCTGTATCCGCACCTTCCAGAATACCTGGAATTCCGAGAATGACGCTCATGGCGACCAGATCGCGTGTCATCAGAAACGGCAGCCGGTTCGTCACCGTCTGGATGGCCAGCATCGTTCCCCAGACATAAAACGGAATGTCAGGAAGGACGACCCACCACTGGAGGATCTGAAGAATGTAGATGATCAGGAATCGGCTGAGATGAACCCCGAAAAGACCCATTATCGTGGTCCCGGGCAACTTGAAGAGCGTGTGCCTGAAGCGATGTCCTACCGTAACAACTACCGCAACAACAATGATGGTGCCGTAGAAGAGATAGAGGTCATTATCTCCGACCAGCTGGGTCAACTGAATCTGTCCGGTGACGAGCAGCAGTCCGAGGAGCAGTCCGGTCGCTGCGAAGGCACCCATCGAAGATGTGATGCCCACGTCGACCATGATTCGCAGCATCTTGCCACGCGCCAGGCCCAGTTTATCCTTGACCCAGATCAGAAAAAAAAGCTCTCCTGAATACCCCATCAGATCCAGATTCAGGACCTTTTTCCGGATGAAAACCGAAAGAAGTGACAGTTTTCTTACAGGGACCGGAATGAGCGTTCCGTAGATTGCGGTTTCGAAAACGGGCAACAGGAAATACATGACAACCACGATCACGTAGAACCATGGCGTCGTAGGCATTTCATTGAGAAGATTTGCCCAGCCAATGTCTGAAAGTGATCGAAACAGGATGGCAACGACTGCTAATCCAATGAGAATTCGAGCGGCTTTTATGAGCCGTTTTCCCATGGTCGAGGTCGTTACACGCTCAAGGGTCTCTCTGATGGATTGGAAACGATTCAACCGGAGTGTTTTCCTGTTTGAAGGCCTGTTTCAGGCTTTCGTTAATGGTTTGTCGGACAGACTTGATCGAGCCGGTTTCGATGACGATGTTTGCATATCGGTCGATCCCAGGACCATGCATATTGAGACGATGATGCGCCGATGCCCGTCGTTTGGCGGAAATAAGCCGCCGTTCGGCAAACATAAGTTCGCAATCTACAACCAACTGTTTCAATGAAAGGCAAAACGCTTACGAATAAAGCGAGAACGATTATTTCGACGGTTCTCGTCGTATATGCGTTCACTGTTGCCGTGAATCTCGGAGAATTCTGGCCCTTCAGCATTTACCCGATGTTTTCCCAGGGAGGAAATCCCTGGTCGCGTGCACTGGTCCGCGAGATACCTGAAGGTGAACAGATTTCCTGGGACAGGACGGACCTGGACAACCTTCCCGGCATTCCGTACGGCGTTTCTTCGAACGGAGTGGACGCCATTGACCTGGCGAACTTCGTATCGAAGACAGAAACGTGGAACACAACCCGCGTTCGGGCGCTCTCGTTCATGCTCCTGTCGGGGGTAGAGGATGCAAGGAAACTCCAGGTATTTCGGGTGCAGGCAAACCTTGATGATGCCGACAATGTCGTTATCCGGGCCACACCCTATCTGATCGTGTCAAACGACTCGAACTTCGTCAACCCGGGTATACAGCCATGAAGATGAACCTGTCTGCCAATCTTTTCGGATTTGACGATGTGGACACCGCGGGCCAGAAACTCTTCCGCAACATCTTCGAACTGTTCGTCGTCGTGGCCACCGCTTACCTGGCGTGGACCTGGGGCCAGTACACGCTCCGGATTTCAGATATTGTTCTGCCGCTGGGCTTCGCCCGATACATCGACATTTCATTCATGCACGGAAATCTGTTGCCACTCTGGAATGCCGGGCTGATCACTGCTCTGGTAGTGGCTGGATTTTTTCGCTTCGGTCGATGGCCCTACGCGGTGGCCTGGGTCTTGCTCCTTTTTCAATACGCTGCCCGGTTCTCCCTCGGAGAGATTCCTCACAGTGCAAACCTGGTTGGAATGGGGCTACTCGGATATGCCTTAGCCGAACTCTTCTATCCCGATCGTGAAAGTCGTAGCAAATTCGGATTGGGATTCACCTACTTCTTTATCGGGCTGGGCTACACGTTTGCCGCCTGGAGTAAACTCATCGCCTCGGGAATCACGTGGTCAGACGGCCGACATCTCTGGATGTGGATCAACGAGAAGGCCGTCGACGAAATCGCCCGTTCCGGCATGGTAGAGTTGAATTACATTCAAGAGCTCGCCCTTTCAAGCCTGATGGTCGCCACGATTTTTCTCACATTCGGACTGGTAGCCGAGTTCTTCGCGTGGCTGGTGTGGTTCAAGAAGTGGCGTTATCCCGTCATGTGGGCGATTCTGGCGCTGCACATCGGGATCTGGGTTACGATGGACATACTCTTCAAGCTGTCTGTCATCGAGCTTATTCTGCTCTCCCTACCCTGGGGCGCATTATTCGATCGCTTTTTGGTCGGTAAAACGAGCGCGGCTCCTGTCTGAACAGAGGCAGCGGCCTGAACAAAGGCGGCGGCCTGATCTCGGAGAGGACTCAGGCGGAGTCTACCGCGCGGCTTCGAAGATGCCGCATTCTCTCGAGTGCTTCAGGTAGGTTTCGAAGGCCACCCGTGCCTCATTGGAGATTCGGAAGCGAGGATGCCCGAACACATTGCGACGAACAAATTTGTGCCAACCGTAGGCGAGCAAATCTTTCGGAGTGTTTCTCATGCGTCGAATGAAATGCTCCTGTTCCCACAGATTGTCACCATGGAAATAGCGCAGGTGAAGGTGCGAATCAGCCATCGGCATGATGTGATACTTGCGTGATCGCCACTCGTTTTTATACGTCGTGTCGGAGGTTCGTCTTAAAGCCGGAAACCGCACTTCGTCGTCACGCAGATGCATGATCGTTGGCGGGACACCGCCATCAAGCAGACCATAAAACGGATGATCGAAATAGTCCGGATTGTCGACGTGCATGAGAGTCGCGTAGAGCGTGACGGCATCCGCGTCGTTGGAAGACAGGGCAGCATGTTGCCGGGTCAACCGATCAGGTGATGACCAGTCGTCGTCATCCCATTGTGGCACGACCACTTCACCACGAACCAATTCGAGTGACTGATTTCGGAGCGCTCCGATGGTCGTTTCGGAATTGTTTTCGACGTGCTGGTATCGGACTTCGCCGTACGGAATATCTGTCAGGAGACCATCCATCGGGGCTTTTCCGTTGTCCAGAACTACCAGCTCTTTGTTCTGCCACGTCTGCGCACTGTAAGACTTTATCGCCCTCCGACACAAAGTGTGACGGTCGGCGGTAACCATGACGCAGCTGATGAGGGGTTGTGAAGGCATGAGTCTTAATCGATCAACGATAGGATGTTGATTCAGCGCAATCCGTCCGAATTTTTCAATTCTGTCCCGCAAACGGGTCAGGGTGCGTAAAAAATGTTCAAATAAACATCCGCATTGGCGCCAAATTTACTCAACAAATGTCTATTCAGAGTGAAGTTGAGGCAATTCGGGAGCCAAAAATTCGTTTCTGATATGTTGGGCATGAGAATTGCCCTGTTCAGGGCCAAATAAAATGTTGCTTTTCAGTCGTTGCTCACGGCTTTCTTCTTATGAGGCTTTTTTCAGCATTATATCAACCAGGGAGCCTGTATCGGCAAATACAGGCCCATCGTCTGGTTCTCGCCTACCGGCTGATGCTTGCGGGAGCATTGCTATATGCTTCGGCTCCGGCAAATGCCCAGTCTCAACCGGATTCCTTCCCTGGTTCGACCATCAAAGACGGGCAAATCATGATTGACGATTTTGAATCGTATTCGGATGGAGCCCTGCCCGTTGGATGGAAGGCGCAGCTGAACGGAAGGCTCGTTCCGTTGACACACGAATTCGTCAATGACTCGGAGTGGTTTTATGTGCAGCGCGAAAGTGGCAACGGTTTTGCCCGCGCCTTCGCCGATGGCGAGGCCGTTCACGTAAACAAGCGCAACGGAGATGGATTCGATTGGGATGTTCGAACTCATCCGTACCTGTCCTGGCAATGGAGAGCGAACGAGCTTCCCGAAGGTGCCCGCGAGGACAATGACCGGCTCAACGATTCGGGAGCGGGTCTTTATGTCGTGTTTGCCATGGAAGGACGAATCATCCGGCGACCAAAGGCAATCAAGTACGTCTACAGCACCACGCTACCCGTTGGGACGACCGTCTCGTTCGGTAAACTGAAAGTTATCGTAGTCGACAGCGGGAAAGACGGCACAGGATCGTGGAAGAGCGTGAAGCGAAATGTCGTAGAAGACTACCGAATGGTCTTTGGCGGAGATCCTCCTTCAAAACCACTCTATCTGCGTCTCTGGTCAGACTCGGATGACACTGAGTCAGTGTCGATGGCAGATTTCGACAACGTCATGCTGTCAGATAAGTAGGATCACGGCTTCTGCTCGAGTTCTCTAGAGAACTTCCTTCAGGTACCGGCCAGTGTGGCTCGCTTCGGTAGCAGCCACCTCTTCAGGCGTGCCGGCAGCCACGATGAACCCTCCCTTCACGCCCCCGTCTGGACCGAGATCGATGACATGATCTGCGGACTTGATGACGTCGATGTTATGCTCAACAACAATGACCGAATGTCCTTTTTCAATAAGCGCATCGAAGGCAGCCAGGAGCTTCTTGATGTCGTCAAAGTGCAGTCCGGTCGTGGGCTCGTCAAAAATATAGAGAGTACGATCCCGCGAAACCCTTCCCAGATGAGACGCCAGTTTGATACGCTGTGCTTCTCCTCCGGAAAGTGTATTCGAAGGCTGACCAAGGCTGAGGTACCCCAGGCCGATATCACTCAGTACTTTCAGCTTGCGTACAAGAGATTTGTCTGTTGAAAAGAATTCGACGGCATCTTCAATCGTCATTTCCAGGACTTCGTCGATGCTTTTGCCCTGATAACGGATTTCCAGAACGTCCTGCTTGTATCGTTTTCCCTTACACGCCTCGCATTCCAGGAATAGATCAGCCAGGAACTGCATTTCAATTTTGACCACTCCCTCGCCCTGGCACGTTTCGCACCGTCCACCCGGGACGTTGAAGGAGAAATACCCGGGTTTATATCCTCGGATTCTAGCCTGATACGTGTTGGCGAACAATCCACGGATGGCATCAAACGCTTTCACATATGTGGCGGGGTTTGATCGGGGCGACCTGCCGATAGGTGACTGATCCACCATCTCAATCTGGTCAATGAGTTGATGACCTCGAATCGCCGTGTGACGGCCGACCTTGGCATCGCCCGAATGCGTTCCCTTCAATTTGGCCAGTCCCTTGAACAACGTGTCGTGAACAAGCGTGGACTTTCCGGATCCGCTCACGCCCGTAACACACACCATCATCCCGAGAGGAAAAGAGATACTGACCCGTTTCAGGTTATGTTGCCGTGCTTCCTCAATGGAAATCTGATTTTTCTCTTCAATCGCCCGTCGCTGTTTGGGCACTTCGATCTTCTTTGTACCGCTCAAATAGGCTCCCGTGAGGGACGCCGGATCTTTCAGGATGTCACTGATGGGACCACGGGCTACTATGTGCCCGCCATGGCGCCCGGCTCCCGGACCAAGGTCCACGATATAGTCGGCACGCTGCATCATTTCCGACTCATGCTCGACCACCAGGACCGTATTGCCGATGTCGCGCAGGTGTTCGAGAATCGAAATAAGTCGATCCGTATCCCTTGAGTGTAATCCAATGGAGGGTTCGTCCAGCACGTAGAGCGATCCGACAAGGGATGAACCCAGCGAAGTCGCGAGGTGAATGCGCTGACTCTCGCCTCCGGAAAGTGTCTGGCTCAATCGATCCAGGGTCAGATAGTCCAGCCCCACGTCAACGAGGTATCGGAGGCGTTTCTGCAACTCCTCGACGATGCGAGAGGCGATGGCGAGGTCGTGATCACTCAGTTCAAGCGAATCGAAAAACGTACGCGCGTCGGCAGTATTCATTTCGCAGATCTGCCCGATCGTGTGATCGGCGACATGCACATATCCCGCTTCTTTCCTCAGTCTCGAACCGTTGCAACTGGCACAGGTCGAATATCCCCGGAAGCGGGCATGAAAGATGCGATAGTGCATCTTGTAGTTATTCTTTTCGAGATGTCGAAAAAGCCCGAAAATGCCCGCGTAGTCTGCCTTTCCTTCCCACACGAGTTCTCGAGAGGCGTCGCTGAGCTGGCTGAACGGTATATCAATATTGATTCGTTCATCCGCTGCCACACGGATCAGCGCGCGGAAGTATTTGCTGTAGCTCTCTCCGCGAAACGGGGCGATGGCTCCTTGCCGGATCGACAATTCTGGATCGGGGATGACCAATTCTGGGTCGATACCTGTCGTTCGGCCGAAACCCTGACACGTCGGACACGCACCAATGGGGGAGTTGAACGAGAAGAGGTGCGCCGACGGCTCCTCAAATCGAATTCCGTCGTGCTCAAAAAATTGGGAAAAGGTGTTGGGTTTGGCCGAATCCGCTGCCATCGCGACGCAGTACCCCCGGCCTTCGGCAAATGCCTGTTCCACAGAATCAGCGATGCGTGATTCCAGCGCTTCATCTCCCTTTTTTGCAACCAGACGATCCACCAGCACAAGAAGCCGATCTTTGGCTACGCGGATTTCGTCGGGACTCGTCTCATTGAGATCGATGATGGTCTCGGTGGCTCCTTTTTCCGCCTGTTTGGCCGTGGGCTGAACCAGAATTCGAAAGAACCCACGCTGCTGCAGGGCTCCCAATTCCTTTTGCAGGCTGGCTTTTCTGTGCGACGGAAAAGGAAAGCAGATGTAAAAACGTGCTCCATCGTCGAACTCACTTAACAGCTCGCGTGCCGTCGACCTGGGAGAATCTCTTGTGACCTCTTCACCGGAGATGGGCGAAATGGTTCGACCTATTCGGGCAAAGAGGAGCCGAAGGTGATCATAAATTTCAGTCTGAGTGGATACTGTAGATCTCGGATTTTTTGAAACAGTCTTCTGCTCAATCGCTATGGCGGGAGCGAGGCCGGAAATGATGTCCACATCCGGTTTGTCCATCCGCTCGAGGAACTGACGGGCATAGGCGCTCAGGCTTTCGACGTATCGGCGTTGGCCTTCGGCGTAGATGGTGTCGAAAGCGAGAGAGGACTTACCCGATCCGGAGGGACCGGTAAATACGATCAGTTTCCCCCGGGGTAGGTCCAGATCCACTCCCTGAAGATTATGCTGTCTTGCACCCCGGACCGTAATGGTCCTTGCTCCGGGCTTGCGTCCGGTTTTCGTCTGTTTAGCCGATTGGGTTTTTGTGTTGCCTGCCAAGACGGTTCGAGATTAAAAATCCAGAATGAATGGTCCGGCGCCCTGGCGTAGGCCAACCATGCTGGTGGGTTGGTTTTTCCGCTGGCGCAAACAACAGGAACGCACGAATGACCAAATGGATGCCGCCGGGGGCGACCCAAAAAGTCGACGACGCGCCTGAGGATGATGTCGACAGGCAAGAAAAGGAATGGGGATGCTCATTTTCTACATGTCACATATGGAGCGATTCACGTATTCCGACACTCTTTTACCTACCGCCCGTAGAGCGGAACAGGTCAATCAGGGCAGGTGTAGGAGAGGTCCTCATCTCGGAAGCTGCCCACACTGAAGCTTTCACGCTCCTCAATTTCGTGTCGTTATGACATTTCTGAATCCGCTAATTCTACTGGGTCTGGCGGCAGCGGCAATTCCACTGATCATTCACCTGTTCAACTTCAGGCGCCCACGCCGGGTGAATTTCAGCTCGTTGGCCTTTCTGCACGAATTGAAGAAGAGCACGATGCAGCGGGTGCGGATCAAACAGTGGCTTCTTCTGGCGCTCAGAACACTTGCCATAGCGTTCCTGGTACTCTCGTTTGCGAGGCCTACGCTGCGAGGAACGCTCGTCGGCAAACTCGGAGGGCGGGGGAGGACGTCCTCAGCCGTTGTGATCGACAACTCAACCTCCATGACACTGCGCGACGGAAGTGGAGCGTATCTGGATCAGGCAAAGGCCATTGTAACGGGGTTGCTCAACGAATTCGAGTCGGGAGATGAACTCATGGTTCTCGCATCACCCGGTCAATCCACCTCCGGAGTTTTTCACCAGAATCAGGCCTCAGCCATCGAGGCCGTCTCAGAGATTGCTCCGGTGGTAGGCAGCGAAAAACTGACTGCAGCCATCGAGTCTGCTGCCCGTGATCTGGCTTCCAGGCCGAATCTGAATCGCGACCTGTTCGTGGTTTCTGACTTCCAGACGAGCATGTTTACCGACTCGACATCTTTCAATGTGGACCCCGGTATCCGTCTGATACTGCTGCCTCTTGGCACGGATGGACGGGGAAACGTCGCCGTGACCGATGTAGAAGTCCTGAGCCAGATAATTACGGAAGGTCAGCCGGTACAGTTCGAGGCGAGATTTGCCAACTACGGCAGCGATGACGTTCGTGGAATTGTGGCCTCACTGTTTATGGAAGGTGAGCGAATTGCGCAGGCCACTGTGGATGTCCAGGCCAACTCCTCAGCTACTGCCCGATTTGTCGCCTCGCCCAGAGGCAGAGGTTGGCTTGAAGGGCACATCGAGATCGATGACAATCAGTATCTGTTCGACAACCGCAGGCAGTTTACGCTTCACGTGCCAGAAGAG
>Ga0114933_10002866_pt1 | contig 17340 bp, 15 predicted proteins | sample 4SBtaG_FD_89691 | JGI IMG/M metagenome (GOLD analysis project Ga0114933, IMG submission 89691) | Deep subsurface microbial communities from Kolumbo volcano to uncover new lineages of life (NeLLi) - 4SBTROV12_W25 metaG | ecosystem: Environmental > Aquatic > Marine > Volcanic | place: Kolumbo... | reverse complement strand
TGTACCGATATCTATCGGTTGCTGGATCGAGATTATTTAGATCGCTAATTTCCTTTCAGACAGTTCATTGTTTTCAAGTACCCAACGATTTGAACTTGGAAGATCGCCAGCTCTAGGTCTTTCAGGATCTGGAGTTGCGATGAAGGTCTGGTCGGATTCTTGCACTAGGTGAGTGACACGTTCCCGATGTGCTTCGTCAAGCTCTGACAGGACATCATCTAACAAGAGAATGGGTTGTTCGCCGGTGCTCGTACGCGAGAGATCTACTTCAGCAAGTCGTAGGCTGAGAGCGAGCGAGCGAAGCTGACCACGTGATGCAGATACACCAGCATCTGATCTATTTAGTTGAAAGATTAAATCATCCCTGTGTGGTCCAACTGTTGTTGCACCACGGGAAATATCAGCTGCACGAGCCTGAGCAAGGGAATCAACAAGTGAAGATTCAATATCTGCAATTGAACCGGTCAAATCCACGCTTGCGCTTGGTGCATATTGGAGAGTGATTTTATTAGTCTCAGAGTTTTTAGGATTTAGTTCTGAAAAGAATACCGATGTTGTCCGGCTTACAGTATCTAGAATACTTTTACGAACTGTGATTATAACTGCAGCTGCTTTAGCAGCTTGAATGTCCCAGATATCCAATGCAGAGTTTTTCTGCCTGCCGGTACTTATTTGTTTGAGTAGGGAATTTCTGTTTTCTATTATCTTGTTATATTCACGAAGTGCGACAACGTAGTCACGATTTAGTTGCGATATTGTGGCATCTATGTATCGTCTTCTGTCGGCCGGTGTGCCCTCAATGATTTTAAGGTCGCGGGCAGAGAATAGAATACTTTTAATACATCCAATCACATCAGAGGCTTTTTTTGGGCTTTTGTTTCGCTGAAACCGTTTGATCATTTTTGGTCTCGGATCTCGAGGAATATTGGCGTCATAGCTTATTGGCTCAGCTGCACTGATGCTGATATCGATTGACTCCCTCGTGTCGATTAGTCGTGAGGCGTTTATTTTTTCAGCTGATATGAAAGTTCCTGGAAGCGGGTCTTCATCGAGCGCTCGCCAAGATACAAGCTCAGCGTCTCTACGTGTTCGAGGAGAACGAGTGGTGCTGAGCATTGCGATCGCTTCCAGGAGATTCGATTTTCCCGATCCGTTTTCACCATAAATTATGTGAACACCTGAACTGGGTTCCCACTGGAATCTATGGAAAGAACGATAGTCCTTGAGTATTAGTTTGGTAATTTCCATTCTAGGTATCGGTGATCTGTCACACCCAAATTCCCGATTTTTCCTCCCAAAAAAACTGAACTAAAACGCCAAAGGCATCTTTTGGGTGAATGAATGTTTCGTGCCACCGAGCTCCATCAGTGACACCTTCTCTTCCACCAAACACACTTACGCCGTAGTTTTCACAGGCTGCTAAGGCCTGTTCAAAGTCAGAGACCTGAAATGTTAGATGATGCAAACCAGGCCCTCGTTTATTCAAGAAGTCACTTAGAAAGGAATCATCTCCGTGAGGTTCTAGCAGTTCAATTCGAGACTGTTTAGTTGGCCAATCAAGCAGGTGTGAGCTGAACTGAACTTTATGATCTGCATCATTTGAGCTGGTTCCCAATGGGGACTGATAGAGTGTCGAGAGCCCAAAAATGTTCTTGTACCAGTTTGCAGTGTTTTCACGAGATTCTGTCACATGACACAGGTGATTCAGAGCTGTAATCCCCAGATGGGAGGTATCAGTATCGAGAAACCCTAAAGCCTGATTCCAAGCATTTTCGGACTCGTATAGCTGGAATAATACTCCTTGTCCACCTCCACGTGGATGGATGTAAGCATATTTTGTGCCCTCTTCATCGATGGTTTCTCCCCAAGGGATTATTCCTTCCGACCGAAGAAACTTGACGCTTTCTTCTATCGAGGGAACTTGGAACGCTATGTGATGCAGTCCCTGGCCATGTGGTCCATCGAGGAAAGAATGGAGGTATGAGTCGGAATCAGCCGGTTCTATGATTTCGAGAGCAATTTTTGAGCTACCTGGTGCTTCTAAAATCATTCCGTTTAGCCCCGAACTACCGGTGAAGGTACTAGTTTCTCGGAAGCCGAATAGATTTTTCCAGAGTTGCGATACTGGAGCGATTTCTCTGGCAGCGATGCTTACGTGATCCCATTGTATGGTTTTGATCATACGCGTTCTGATATGACCTTAGGTTATCTTCGACCACTGATTTGCTTTGTTTTATGCTCGACATAATCAACCAGCATATATTCTCCCAACTGGTCGGGGGTTGAGAAAAAGACTCGACCACCATTTAATTTGGCAATTTGATTAACAAATTCTTTGAGCGAATAACTTCGATCTAGCATGAATGTGTTAATTGTGACTTGTTTCTGTGTAAGTCTTTTTACTGCTTTTAAAGTTTCTCTAATGGTCACTGGGCTAGGCGGGTATGAGAATTGTGACCGGCCGTTTTCCATATGCGCTGTAGGCTCACCGTCAGAGACCATCAGTATTTGTTTGGAGCTACCTGCATGTCTTGCAAGTAAGCCTTCTGCAAGCATAAGCGCATGGTGCATATTTGTACCGACGACTGACTCATCCCAACTGACGAAGGGAAGTTCGTTTGGCTTAAGTTCGCGTGCATAGGCATTAAATCCAACTACATAAAACGTGTCCCTCGGATATTGAGCCTTGATTAGATTTTGAAGCGCGAGAGCTACCTTTTTGGCTGCGACGAATGAACCACGCAGCGCCATAGACCAAGACAGGTCAACAAGAAGAACAGTTGCCGTCGTAGTCTGTAATTCGGATCGATAAATTTCAAAGTCATCGGGGTCTAACTGAACGGGTGAGCCCCGCCCTTCTCGTTCAAGCGCATTCATGATTGTTTGTTTCATATCTAGGTGGAATGGATCCCCAAATTCATAGGGCTTACTTTCATCTAGTCGTTCGCCTTGTCTTCCGTTTTCCGGCACTTGGTGATTACCTACGGTTCCGAGTTTCAGTTGCCTGAATATTTCACGTAGAGCGTTTTCGCCTATCATCCGCGTGCCTCGAGGGGTTAATCGCCACTCGTCACCATCTTTCTGGATGTAGCCAGCATCTTCAAGCGCATCAACTAGGTTTTTAAGAGATTCAAATTCTTCGACGGTATCTTTACCAAGTATTCTCTCGAGTTGCTCCAGATCAACTCCGTCCATCTCACCTCGATACTGTGCTCGCTCTAACGATTTTTCAAGAGAGTCCATGTCGTTCATTTGTTTCATCAAGTCGGCAGCAGCTTCGAGACTTATATCTTCACCACCACGAAAAGGGTACTGGGTGCCATTTTTACCTGAGTTTAAGAAGGAAAGATTTTCAGAAAGTTCGTTTAATTCTGCCTGTAGCTCGGGATCTCCAAGACTGTTGGAAAGCAATTCTTGTAGCTGGTCTCGTTCACCACTTGGTAATGATGACATTAGCGACTGCATTGCGTTCATCTGTTCTTGAAGCTGTTCCAGTAATTCATCTAGTGATTGGGGTGGGTTGTCACCCATCATGTCCCCATATTTTTCCATGAACGAATCAAAATCGGGTTCTTCGCCTTTGATCTTTTGATTGATCATGTCATTGAGGTCGCTAATCATATCTTTTGTCCGCTGTTTGTCTTCTTGGGACATATTGTTCAGCGAATCTTTCATTTGATCTAACATCTGTGATGACATTGCTTCTTTGAGTCGTTCAAGTAATTCTTGAAATTGATTGTTTGCTTCTGGCGATAAGAATTCATAGGATTGCAGCGACTTCAGTTGCTCTGCTTCATTGTCAGATAGATCGTCAAGAAAATCTTGCTTCTTTTGAGCAATTGACTGAAGGAGGTCATTTAGCCGTTTATTTTCTTGATCTTCGTCTGTTTCGCCACCTTCAGCTGGTGACTTCGCCTCATCTGGTTCACTTTCATTGAAGGCTTTTGTTTGTTCCAGTCGTTCGGTGACCGTAGACTGCTCGTTCTCAATGATTTTTGATAAGGCTTCTTTAAGTTCCTCTAGGACACTGCTGAGATTGTATTTATCAAGTTGGTCGCGCCTCTGTTGCCGGAGATCTTGAAGCATGTCTCGCAAACCCTGCATATTATCGCCTTGGGGAGTTTCGACTCCACGCTGCATAAGATTGCGCAATGCATGCTGCAGATCACCAAAATTGAGTAAGTCATCAGCCAAGGATGAAAGTAAGTCGTCCGCATCTAAAGACTCTTCAGCTTGTGAACCATCCCAGTTTGTATATCGATATGAGGACGTCATTAAGCTTTTCCTAATCATTTAACCCGTAGCAGATAGAGTAACAGGGATAACCTTGTCACCGTCACGCATTTGTCACGACTACATGCGATACAGAGCTTCTCCTTGAAGCCTATCCTTGTTGAGAAGTTTATTGAGGTGCATACCCTCTAGCACTAATTCAATGCATGACGCCTGCATTTCAACCGTATTGTCGTCTGTAATCGAGTCGATGATTTCTTTCATACCATCCAGTGAATCGACAATAGATCCATATTCTTCAGCTTTTTTTGCCTCACCAACGTCGACTGAGCGATCTTCAGAAAATGCAGCAGATATTCCGTCCAATTGAGAGTCCTTCCCAATGTTTTCCATCAGGTTATTGAAAACTGACGCCACGGCTCCGTTAATCAGCTTAGCAATAATTTGATCTTCTTTCCCTTCTTCGACCGTTTCAAATTCAATTTTTCCTTGAAGCGATGGGACTAGGTAATGTAAGTCCGAAATTCTCGGAACGGCACATGATTCACCAAGTCGGATGGCGCGTCGCACGGCATTTGCCTGGATGGCCTCATATCCCGCTACCGATGCACGCACGGAAACGCCAGATCTTTGAGATACATCCGGAGATCTACGAGCGAGTCTGGTAATTTCAGCAATAATTTGTTCCATGTACTGGGGAACAATCAGTCGGCACTCGTCCATATCTATATCGTTGGCTTCACTATGCATTATTTTGATTTCATGTTCGATAGTGGGCGGATAGTGGGTCCTGATTTGGGCCCCATATCGATCCTTAAGAGGAGTGATGATTCGACCTCTGTTGGTGTAATCTTCTGGGTTTGCAGTAGCAACCACGATGACGTCTAAGGGGAGACGTACTTTGTGACCTCTGATTTGAACATCATGCTCCTCCATTACATTCAGTAGACCAACCTGAATTCGCTCCGCTAGATCAGGAAGCTCGTTAAGTCCAAAGATGCCTCTGTTGGTTCTTGGTATTAAGCCATAATGAATTGTCATTTCATCCGAAAGATAGAGACCTTCCGCAACCTTGATGGGATCAATTTCGCCTATTAAATCAGCAATCGTTATGTCCGGCGTAGCTAACTTCTCGCCATATCTCTCGTCCCGGTGCATCCAGCGAATTGGGGCTCTGTCACCCAGCTCACGAACCATTGCTTTGCCTTGAGCAGATATTGGATTAAATGGATTTTCTGGCAATTCGATTCCATCGAGTACCGGCGTCCATTCATCGAATAGTGTGGTCAGTGAACGAATAATACGTGACTTAGCTTGTCCCCGCTCGCCAAGCAAAATAATGTCCTGGCCAGAGAGAATCGCATTCTGAAGCTGCGGTACTACCGTGTTCTCATATCCTTCAATTCCTGGAAATATATTTTCTGCAGATTTTATTTTGGCGATTAAATTTTTTCGTAATTCTTCACGAATCGGAAGAACTTTGTATCCTGATTTTTTCAGCTGTCCTAGAGTCTTAACTGTTTTAGCCATATTGCTACCCCCGTATTAACGTCATCAGTTTACTTGAGTCATTAGACTCCAGAGACTCGATTATATGCGGCTCCGCAGATGAGTGCGCTACCATCCATTAGAAATATTCACACATAGTAGCGGAAACAGATGCAAGATTTGTTTGTAGTGAAGATGGGGGACTTAACGATGGTGAATCAGTCGGATGTAGTGAAGGCAGATGTTGTATATGAGGACGAAAGATTTAGGATAGAGCGCCTGCGTGAGATTAGTCCTTTTGGCAATAATTCATATATTATTTCTAACGCTAGTGAAGTCGGTTCCGTGATCGTTGTTGACGCGCCGCTGGGGTCAGAATCTACAGTGCAAGCCATAGGTGACAGAGACGTGCAAGCCCTGTTATTCACGCACCATCATGGTGATCATTGGCAGGGCTTTGATACGCTTCGAGCAATGACCGCGGCTCCAGCTTACGCGGGTGCGACTGAAATCAATCTTGATCCGGATAAGCAAATACTACCCATTGAAGAGGGTCAGATTTTCAAACTAGGCGCACATGAAATTATCGCAATGCATACTCCTGGGCATACTCCAGGATCGACGTGCTTTCTGGTCGGCGGCGCTGTACTTTCGGGGGACGTGCTATTTCCAGGGGGGCCAGGACTAACCGGAAGTAATGCGGATTTACTAACGAGCGTAAAAAGCATTACGTCTCGACTACATCCTCTCGCTCCACAGACAGTTGTGTTACCCGGACACGGTGGTACAACTACGATATTTGAATCACGTTGGGAGTATGCTATTTTCGCTGCAAAACCTTGGGATGATTCACTTAAAGGTGATGTTCTTTGGCTGCCTAGCGAGGTCTAGCTAGTAACAAGTTCCTGTAGTCTGTCCGAAATATTGGCGGCCTTTACCTTTGCAGCCTCTAATTTATCAAGCTCTTTTTGCACGACTCGTTCGGGCGCCTTTTTACGAAACTCTTGGTTGTCGAGTTTTTGATTTTGTTGCTTGATTTCTTGATGCGCAGTTTGAAGATCTTCTTGCAGGCGCTTGCGCTCTATTTCTAGGTCAAACAATCCGCCCAGTGGCACTATCACGGTCCCTCCATTTGTGACATGTGAGACTACTTGATCTCCAGGAGCTTGATTAATGTCACTAACGACGTGAAGCGGGTCTACCCGTGCCATAGACGTAATAGCAGCACTCAGATCGTGTACTTCATCTGTGTATTCAGTTGTAACAATAAAGCATTCAATTTTTCTGGCGGCATCTACTTTGTTTTCTGAACGAATATTTCTAATTGAACGAATAAATTCTTGCACGGCACCAAATCGAGCGAGAGCATCAGGTTCTTTTTTTGAATTGATTTCCTGAGAGCTCGGATAACTTGCCACTATCAACGCATGTTGTTCGCCTGAACTGCTAATTGAATTTTGTAACCTCTGCCAGATTTCTTCAGATATGAAGGGCATAAAAGGGTGGACGAGTCTCAGAGTCATCTCATATGTCTCAGTTAATACTGTCAACGGTCTGTAATCTTCGTTTCGAATTCTGATTTTTGCAATTTCGAGGTACCAGTCGGCAAAATCATCCCAGAAGAAATCCCTTATTTGGCGCAGCGCTTCAGATAATTCGTAATTCGTCAGTAGTCGGTCGACCTCCTCCGTGAGTTCGGCTAGTCGGGAACTAATCCATACATCTTCTAAGGCTGGTTTGGAATTCTCTGTCGTTATTTTATCTTTATGCTGTTCGCTGAGGCTGATGACGAATCGTCCGGCGTTCCAGAGTTTATTGGCAAAATTTCTTCCCGACTCTAGTCGATCATCAGTGAGTTTTTGGTCATTGCCCGGACTAGTACCCGATATGAGTGCGTAACGGAGACCATCGCATCCGTAAGTCTCTATTGCTTCGAGCGGGTCGACAATGTTCCCAGTGGATTTCGACATTTTTTTACCGTCAGCGCCTCGGACCAGACCGTGAAGATATACCGTATTAAAGGGTGGGATACCGTCCATGTTGTAAAGCGAGAGCATAATCATCCGAGCGACCCAGAAAAAAATGATGTCATACCCTGTCTCGAGGACTTGAGTCGGATAGAATCGCTTCAGATCATCTTCGAGCTTTTCAGGCCAACCAAGAGTTGAATGTGGCCAAAGTCCGGAGGAAAACCATGTATCAAGCGTGTCTTCGTCCTGACTAATATTTACACCCTCACATGACTCGCACGAATCTCTATCAGTTATTGAGACCGTCACGTGATCGCAGTCAGCACAGTACCAAACAGGAATTCGGTGTCCCCACCAAATTTGCCTGGAAATACACCAGTCACGGATATTTTCCATCCATCGGAGATAAGTTTTTTGAAATCGAGATGGCACGAACTCTATTTGCCTGCTTGTTACCGCTTGAATTGCGGGCTTTGCAAGTTGTTTGGCATCTACCCACCATTGTTCAGAGACTAATGGTTCGACAATGGTCGAACAGCGCTGACAGTGCCCTACGGCATGGGTGTAAGGATCGGTTCGCTCAATAAGTCCTAACTTTTCCATATCCTTGACAATTAATTGTCGTGTGGCGTCAAGGCTTAGCCCAACGTATTCCCCTGCCAGTTCATTTAGAGTGCCATCAGGATTCAGAATATTAATGATTTCGAGGCCATGTCTTTCACCTATATCAAAGTCTATTTGATCGTGTGCTGGTGTAACTTTTAATGCTCCAGAGCCCAATTCGATGTCGATTGCATCGTCTCCAATTATTGGGATTGTTCGATTAGTTGTCGGGACGAAACATTTTTTGCCGATCAAATGGGCGTTTCTTTCGTCATTTGGGTTGACTGCTACTGCAACATCAGCTGGTATGGTTTCCGGTCGTGTGGTAGCAACAACAATCGACTCGCCTGGCTCATCCTCGATCAGATATTTGATATACCAGAATGACCCATCTTCATCATCATATTCAACTTCAATATCAGAGATGGCTGACCGGCATCCGATACACCAATTAATCAGTCTTTCAGCTCGAAATATTAAACCATCGTCATATAGGTTCTTGAACGTAGTTCGCACGGATAATTCACGTTCAGCGTCCGCTGTGAATGCCTCGCGTTGCCAGTCGGCTGACGCACCTAGTCTTTTATGTTGGGTACTGATTCGGCTTCGGTTATCTTCGACGAATGCCCATGTTCGATCTAGGAATTCGTCTCTCCCGACATCATGACGAGATTTGCCTTCTTCGCGTAGTTGCTTTTCTATTAGAGCATTCACAGCGATTGCAGCATGATCGACGCCCGGCAGCCAAAGTGTGTCGTGACCCAGCATTCGATGCCATCGTGTAAGTGCATCCTCGATAGCCACCGTAAGCGCGTGTCCTAGGTGCAAGGCACCAGTGAGATTTGGCGGAGGCATAATGATAGTAAAAGGGTCATTTTTAGGATTATTAGGGGCGAAAAAATTATTTTTTTCCCACCACTCGTAAATTGGTGATTCAACGGTTGCTGGGTTATAGCTAGCCGCCATCTCGGAGTCGATCGGGACGAATTTTGACGCGGACTTCATATAGGTTCGATTTCACCAATAATTTCAGAAGTTGATGTTTGTTAGATATCTGTAGTCTCCACGGGGAAGAACAAAGCGTCAAGTCAGACTCACTAGTGCGCACTTAAATCTTTTATAACTTATGTTCGGATGCTACATTCACAGAAGCTTTTTCCTAGTATTACTGCCACATTAGCATCGACTAGTATTGAAGCATTGGAACAAAAAATTAAGGCTGAAAGGTACGTAAAAATGGTTCAGACTTTAGGTATAAATTATCCGGCGATCATAGCCAGGGATATTGAGGAGTCTCTTAAATTTTATGAAAGATTGGGACTTCGACCCTTGTATATCGAGCCAAACCGAGACGATCCAGAGTCCATAGTGGCTATGTTATATGCGGGTGGCGGGGATACTTTTGTTCAGTTAGTGGGGCCTCGTGAGAGTAACGCCGTAAATATTGCTGCGGCGTCACCTGGAGTGGGTTCAATGCAGTACCTCTCCTTTAATATTTCGCTTGATCAAATGAATAATATGTGGGATGAGATGTCACGTGCAGGTGTTCAGGGTTCCGAACAAATCACCAGGGGCTATGAGAGGATAGTGTTTTTGGAAGATCCAAACGGAGTGTTAATAACTCTGACTGCCTGGGGAGTCGAACCACCGAGTGGTGTGCCCCGCGCGTTGATTTTGCAGAGAGCTGCCTCTATTCGAGAAACCGAAGGTGCTCCGTATATTGAAGATCAGCACGTTAGTAGCGCTATTGAATCGGTGATAGCTGATCTCGAAAAAGAGCGATGATGATCGAGCGCGGTTAACTCTGGCAGAGTGCTTGAGGTGTCCCCTAATTTTATTAAAAAGTTTCTTGCGGGTAATTTGATCTATTCGATGTCTTCTGAGACCGAAGTTTGCTAAACTTCAGGAGTTCAAATTGGAATTGACCTTACGGGTGACGCGATGTTAATTTTCGAATGCCTTAAACGACGTAAAGGTAACATTATTGATGGAATCTGAGACCGCACTATATATTAATTATTTGCCAGTTATGCTGGGCGGGGTAGTGGGATTTATTCTGGTGTTCACCGCGCTGATAGGGGCTCGTCTGCTCGCACCGTTTTCTAAGGAAAATCAAAAGTTGACTACTTATGAGTGTGGGATGTTACCCATTCGTCGGGCTTCCACGAACATAGGGATGCGCTTTTATTTGTACGCTATTTTGTTTATAGTTTTTGATGTCGAGGCAATATTTATATTTCCTTGGGCTATGTCATTTCTTAATATCGGTGTATTCGCTTATTGGTTGATGGTGCTGTTCATAGGTGTATTAGCGCTGTCTCTAGGGTATGCCTGGAAGAAAGGAGCTTTACAATGGCGATAACTCCGGCCGATCCTGCAGCGGTTCCAGTTGAATCTCCGGTGACCGCACCAGAGATTATTCCGGTCCTGCCTGCCTTACCCACTGAACATCCGAGCGAAGCACCACTGTTGGCGCCTACGCAGTACGTACCGGGCAAGGCTTTATATAAGCAAATTCTACCCGGTATAATTCAAGCACCTTTGGATCTTCTTTTAGGGGCATCGCGTAAGTCGTCTCTTTGGCCAATGACTTTTGGTCTAGCTTGCTGTGCGATTGAGATGATTGCCACTTATATGGCTCATTATGATTTGGATAGATTTGGTATTGTGCCTTGGCCTTCACCTCGGCAGTCGGATGTGATGATTGTTGCAGGAACTGTGACGAAGAAAATGGCTCCGTCAGTCAAGCTTCTATACGAACAGATGCCGGGCCCCAAGTGGGTCATTTCAATGGGTGCTTGTGCTACCAATGGTGGTCCTTACACACGATATGATCGTGTGTTGCAGGGGGTGGATAAAGTTGTTCCGGTGGATGTTTATGTTCCTGGCTGCCCACCGCGCCCAGAGGCACTGATTGACTCATTCATAGCTCTACAGGAGCTCATAATGGAAGAACGGAAAGTACAAGGTAAATGACAACCGAGCCTGCTGAGGAGCAATTCACAAATCAGATTGGTGACCACACCGAGATTTGGTCGATCGTGGATAACGCCTTGTTGGGGATTGGTGTGACTCGGGAAACCGGTTTCATGGATGTGATAATCAGTGTTGAGACGGATGAGATAGTTGAGGCGTCGAGGGCGTTACGCGACGATGAAGATGCAAATTTTGATTACCTTAGATCTCTCACTGCGGTTGACAACATGGCCGATGGAATGGAAGTTGTTTACCACCTTTATTCAATTTCGAAGAAACACAATGTTACGGTGAAAGTATTCCTTTCAAATGAATCTTTGAGACTACCTACCGTCACGAGCATCTGGCCGGCTGCTAATTGGTTGGAGCGCGAAGTCGCGGAAATGTTTGGTATTAAGTTTTCTGGTCATCCAGATCCTAGGAACTTGTTAATGCCTGAAGAAATTGACGATACTTTCCCTCTAAGAAAAGATCACCCGTTGGCTGAAATTGAGGTCTTACAGGGTGAAGGTATGGGCTATTCAGGAGAGGAACTCTAAGTGGTCGAAGTTTTGTCACAAACATCCGATCGGTCGGCAGAATTCGAGACGCAAGATCTCCTACTGAATGTCGGTCCTCAGCATCCATCCACACATGGAGTATTTAGAATGGTGATGACCGTTGATGGAGAAGTTGTGCGTGATGTGATCCCTTATATCGGTTATTTGCACAGAGGAGCTGAGAAGCTTTGTGAGACTATGGATTTTCGGCAAGGTATTGGTTTTATGGACCGAACTGAATACTTGGCTGCTTTCAATGCGGAGTTATCATATGTCATGGCGGTGGAAGCTTTAGCTGATTTAGAAGTTCCGGAGCGGGCTCAATGGATCAGAATGATTTTATCTGAGCTTAATCGCCTATCCAGTCATTTTATGTTTTTAGGTGCGTTCGGGGTGGATACTGGCGTATTTGGCACTCCTTTTATCTACGCATGGCGGGAACGAGAAGCACTGATCGATCTTTTTGAAGAAGTCTCCGGCGACAGAATGATGTATGCGTATTTTCGACCAGGTGGAGTAGCCTGGGATGTCCCAATTAATTTTGTGGATAGAGTAAAAGAAGTTTTAAAATCGTCAGCACAGGGAATTGATGATTTCGACTCGCTGTTATCGGAGAATGAGATTTTTCTCGCCAGAACACAAGGAGTTGGTGCAATATCTGCTGAGCGTGCGATTGCTCTCGGGATGAGTGGACCTTCACTGCGGGCATCGGGTGTTGATATGGATATTAGGCGCGATGAGCCATATCTCAAATATGATGAACTTGAGTGGGATGTGATAACTGGCGATCACGGCGACGTATTTGACCGTTATTACTGCCGAGTTTTGGAAATGCGTGAGTCTATCAAGATAATATCTCAATGCTTAGATCGCCTCGCGCCTGGTCCAATACTACCGGAAAAGATGCCACGGATGCTTCGAACTCCTCCTGGCGAGGTATATCTTCGAACTGAGGCTCCACGAGGTGAGTATGGGGTTTATATGGTTAGTAGGGGGGGTAATCGTCCCTACAGATGTAAAGTTAGGTCTTCGTGTCTTTCTAACCTTCAGGCCCTTCATGAACTCACTGTTGGTGAGTATGTAGCGGATGCAATTATTATTCTTGGTTCAATAGATATCGTGCTCAGCGAGGTGGATAGATAATGTCAGTGGAGCTTTTTGGCACCTCATTCAATCCATGGGCGGATGCAGCAATTAGACTTCAACTGGTTGTGGGATTCATGACCGTGGTTGTGATGGGCCTGATATATGCTGAGCGTAAAATTTTGGCAAGATTTCATCAGCGGGTTGGTCCTCAAAAGACGGGACCCCGTGGACTACTACAGTCAGTGGCGGATGCAGTTAAGTTGGTGGGGAAGGAAGACTTACGACCAGCTGCTGCAGATCCCTGGACTTTTGAGCTAGCTCCCTATTTCGTGTTTATTCCAATATTTCTTGGATTTGTGATAGTACCCTGGGTCCAGGATTGGAACGTACGACTTCTTGAGTTAGGGATTTTGTATTTTGTTGCAATTTCCTCGATCTCAATAGTTGGCTGGGTAATGGCCGGTTGGGGCTCTGACAACAGATATGCGATTATTGGGGCTTTACGTGCGGCGGCTCAGGGAATTTCTTATGAACTGCCGCTTGTCTTGGCTTTATTATCGGCAGCAATGATAGCCGGATCTTTACAGTTGGATAAGATCGTCGAGTTCCAAAGCACAGTGCCTTTAATTGTGTGGCAACCCTTGGGCTTTTTCATCTTTTTTGTCGCCGCACTTGCGGAATTAAATAGAACGCCATTTGATATTCCTGTTGGTGAGAGTGAGATTGTCGGCGGGCCTTTCGTGGAGTATTCAGGTATTAGATGGTCGATGTTTTTCTTAGCCGAGTATGCGGGAATGCTGATCATGGCGTTTGTTGGATCGTCGGTATTTCTGGGCGGCTATTCATGGCCTTTCGGTGAAGATTTTGGTCTCCCCTTGCAGATACTTTTGGCAGCAGGTAAGGGAGGATTATTTATCTTCCTTATTTTCTGGGTCAGGGCTTCGGTCCCGCGACTTAGGATTGATCAGCTGATGGGATATTCCTGGAAAATACTATTGCCATTTAGCTTTTTGCAGATACTAATAAATGGATTTGTACTTGTGTACGGCTTGCCGCACATAGTATTACTCATTACTGGGGTATTATCGCTAGGTCTTTTATTCTGGGTAACTGAGGGGATTGTTCAGAGACCTCTAGAGCCTAGAAGACGCCGTGCTAGACCAACGATAGTGCAGGAAGCAGAGGTTTCATAATGAGAGGTATCGCAAAGAGTATGGCTCGGACGTTCGCAGTATTTCTTCGAAAGCCTGTGACCAGAGATTATCCGAGCTATCACAAACCCATTCCGGAACGCGATCGGGCGTTTCCATTGCTTCTGTGGGACGAGGGTATTGACGAACCATTTTGTACAGGATGTCATGCATGTGAGCGGGCTTGTCCTGTTGAATGCATGACAGTTCTAATGAAAGATAATCCAAACCATAAGAGTCTCGATGGTACGTCCTCCCGACGCAAGATAATCGATAAATTTTGGATTGATTATGCCCGCTGTATGCGCTGCAATATCTGCGTCGAGGTCTGCAACTTCGATGCGATAGCGATGAATAATACTTGGGAAGGTCATGAAACTTCAGTTTATGACCGACAGGATCTAGTGATGGATCTCCAACAACTACTTTCACAAAGTCGAACTGGCAACATTAATGAGTGGGTGCCTGTACTTGGTCAGACAAATGAGACAGTGTCCGAGGCTGATGCCGAAGATTCTGAAGTCAGTAATTAAATAATTGGGATTATCAAAATGCTGAAACGAATTCCACTACCCGATCAATTTGACCGAATCATTATCGGTGGTGGAATTACAGTGGGTGCCATTGGTGTTCCGCTGGGGATTGTACTCGTTACTTTGGTTGCTTTTGGAGTAATTAGTGCACCGGAAATGGTTTTCTTCGTTGCTGCGATTATTGTTATTCTTGGTGCATTAGGGTGTGTACTTTTACCCAATATAGTGCACGCGGCTCTGTCTCTCACTGCCACACTTATCGGAGTAGCGGCGCTGTACCTTCTTCTGATGTCCGAATTCTTGGCGCTCGTCCAGGTTCTTGTTTATGGCGGCGGCGTGGTTTTATTGTTGCTTTTTGGGTTGATGATGACTAATGCTCAAGACGATCCTGTAGTAACCGACGGATCGCAAAAGCCATTTGCGTTTTTGCTGGTATCGCTACTCGTCGGCACGTTTATAACCTTATTGTTGTCAGGGGACTGGGGTAATCCAACAGCACATGTCGTGCCATTTGAGTTATTTGGAGAACGTCTATTCAGAGAGTTTGCACTGCCAATTATCGTTGTGGCTGTGTTGCTTGATGTAGCAATTACTGGTGCCTTGGTCAATGTGCACACCGCAACCGACGACTTGCCTGAGGAGTCTGAATAATGATTCCCATAGAGTATTTTTTAACACTTGGGGCGATTCTTTTCGGTTTAGGCTTATTTGGAGTATTGTCTCGTCGGAGTGCGATTTTGATACTGATGGCTGTCGAATTAATGTTGGCAGGTGTGTCGATAAATTTTATCGCGTTCGCGTCCTATCTAGATACGGACGCGTTTAGCGGTTTGATTTTTGCGCTTTTCGTGATTACGGTGGCGGCGGCCGAAGTTGGTTTGGCTTTGGGGATTGTTCTTCGCTTATTCAGAGAAAGACGAACGTCTAACGTGGATGAAGCAAGTGATATGCGCTGGTAGAGAATAAGAGAATAGTATTCGATTTCGGATGAGATCGGACGATAATATGAGGAGGAAATTGTGCCGGATATTTCTGTCACAATAGGAATGCAGCAAGCGTGGCTTCTACCGGCAATGCCAGTAGTAGCATTCTTGATTATTTCCTTCTTTAGGAAGCTATTACCCCGCGAGGGAGACTTTTTGGCTGTTATCGGCATGCTCGGTATATTGCTGGTCACGCTGTTCATTATTATTGATTTCCAAGGATTCTTTCATGATGGTGAATTCCATCCAGGCGAAGCAAACGTTTATGCCTTTGATTGGGTACGAATCTCAGCCGACAACTTTTTATTTTTGATTGAATTTTCAACATATATAGACGCAATCTCTATAGTTATGTTGATTGCGATATCGATTGTTGGTTTGATGGTTGCGATTTATTCAACTGGTTATATGAAGGGTGAGGATAGGTACGGTTGGTACTTTGCGGTGCTAAGTCTGTTTGTTGCGGCAATGCTTCTATTAGTGACATCGGGCTCATTAGTTTGGATGTACCTAGCTTGGGAAGGTGTTGGCTTAGCATCTTATTTACTAATTGGGCATTATTGGGAGCGTCAATCAGCTGCGGAGGCTGCTAAGAAAGCATTCATAACAACTAGAGTCGGTGACGTAGGGTTACTGATCGGGATTATTTTACTGTGGAAAGCCACTGGTAGTTTTGACGTACAAACTATCATCGCTGCAGCGACATCTGGACAGATAGGTGAAACTTATCTGACAGTAGCTATGCTGGCACTATTTGCTGGAGCTGTAGGTAAAAGTGCTCAATTCCCATTGCACGTGTGGCTACCTGATGCGATGGAGGGACCAACTCCGGCGTCAGCACTTATTCATGCAGCGACGATGGTGGTTGCTGGAGTTTATCTAATCGCGCGGTTCTCACCAGTTTATGAAGTGGTGCTGGTTGCTCGAGATGTGATTCTATACACTGGGTTATTAACCGCGTTTTTAGCTGCGACCATGGGATTAGTTGCGTCTGATATCAAGCGAGTGTTGGCATTTTCAACAATCTCACAATTGGGCTTTATGTTTGTCGCACTGGGTGTAGGAGCAGTTGGGGCGGCAATGTTTCATGTATTGACGCATGCTTTTTTCAAGGCACTTTTATTTTTGGGATCAGGTTCGGTTATTCACGCGACTGGACGACAGGAAGTTGAATATCTGGGCGGATTACGCCACAAGCAACCGATTACTGCCGCAACCTTTATCATTGGCTCGCTTGCTTTGGCAGGAATTCCGATATTTGCTGGTTTTTGGTCGAAAGATGAAATACTTCATGCGGTTTCTAGTTACGCAAGTCCCTTTGTTTATATTGTGCTAGCTGGAACGGCCTTGCTCACGGCTATTTATACGACACGGCTTGTTCTTCTCACTTTTTTTGGAGATCCTCGAGACAGATCTGCCTTCGATCATGCGCATGAGAGTCCGAGCTCAATGACGTTACCTTTGTTATTACTCGGATTATTGGCAACTGTATCCGGTTTCTTTGTATTTGATGCTGTGGGAAACCTGTTTGGCTTCAGCGGTGGTATTGGCTATCTTGTATATCTACATCACCCCCATATTTTTCACATCGACTGGGCATTTGCAAGCGTTGCCACAGTTTCTTCGCTGGCTGGAGTCATCATTGGTTGGGTTTACTGGCATGGTGGTGCTGAACGAGCTATTAAAGCTCGGACATGGTCGCCGGATCTACATGCCTTACTTGTCAATAGATATTACCT
>Ga0114933_10002865_pt1 | contig 17345 bp, 18 predicted proteins | sample 4SBtaG_FD_89691 | JGI IMG/M metagenome (GOLD analysis project Ga0114933, IMG submission 89691) | Deep subsurface microbial communities from Kolumbo volcano to uncover new lineages of life (NeLLi) - 4SBTROV12_W25 metaG | ecosystem: Environmental > Aquatic > Marine > Volcanic | place: Kolumbo... | reverse complement strand
CTTAATTTGTTCCCTAGCATGGGCAGATGAGAGTGCAAGACTACTAAATAGTAGACCTACGAGGATTGATTTTTTCATGGGATTTCCTTTCGTAGAAAAAAAAGAGAGGGTGTAAGGAACCCTCTCTTTTATATATGAACACTAAAGCGAGTGTAACAAAAAATTAATATTAATTCCTCATGTTAGCCAATGGATTTTCCAACGCCTTCTTTATCTTGTCAGCAGTATCTTTCTCAAGTGCCTTCATCTTGTTAGTCAAACCATCATCTAGACTATCCATTCTGTTCTGTATCCGTTCTCTAATCTTATCATTCCTGTCATTCTCTTTGTCAATCATTTTACGAGTATCATCCTGTATGCCTTTGACTCTTCGCTCAATGCTCTCTACTAATCTTTCTGTACGCACAATCTCTGCCTTCAAATCATTCTTAATAGTTCTGGCTTCATCTCTTGTCTGTATCGCAGTATCTTCAATCATCTTTTCAATCTTTTGTAACGCATCCATGTCTGCTCGTAAAACAGCCAACTTCTTGTCAAATTCTGACAAATCTGGTGCCACATAAGTTTCTATCTTCTCCTTCATATCCATATAGTCTTTCCAGAACTCAAAGCCTGCGTAAAGACCACCGCCGAGGGTACTCAATGCTGTAATAATAACGAATATCTTTCCACCTCGAAACTTGACCCCGGCAAACTCAACTTCTGTTTTGCCGTCGTCTGACATTTTTTTATCTCCTTTTTGGCCCAAGGGAAGACACTTTGTTCTTCCATTCTCTGTATTCTTGTTCGTTCTTTGGGTTTTTTATTATTAGTTTTGGTTTTTTAATTTGCATACCAACCCACACTCCCGCAAAATATGAAATTATTATAAAACCAAGGAATAAAAATCCCAACAATGTCATCTGTATTGACTTTCTGTCAATGCATTATGCGCCGCATCACTTCCACCAAACATTAAATACTGTCCATAATTATTATCTGAAATCACCGCATCTGGAACAGTTGCGTTATCAAAAAATCCCGGCGTATCTTGTAATGTCAATTGGTTATCAAAAAAACTTTTTGTGTCACCTAACACTTGCATTACCACTAAAGTTTTAATTTGATTTGAATCATCATATCTACCTTTATCTCCCATCTTTTTAACTATCTTAGTTGCAGCTTTCTGTTTTGCTTCCTGTTTCTTCTCTGCCTTTGTTTTTGGTTTTGAAGTTTCTTTTTTCTCTTCTGTTTTAGATTCTGCAACCTCAACTTCTTCGGATTCTTCTGGTTCATCTACACTAGAAGATTTACTATCTGGCCCCTCTTTTTCTCCACCACTTTCTGATACTTCCGTTTCGGGTTCTGCTTTGGGTTCCTCTGTTGCGGTATCTGGTTCGTTGGCTCCACCTTCCTGTGCTGGTTCTGATTTGGGCTCTGGTCCAGCGGTACTGGCCACATTGTCATTGATATCATTTTTCATCTCCATTTCTATCTCTACTTCTACGGTTTGTTCTGATGCTTGGACTTCCACTGGAGGCGGTACAGGCATCTCCATTTCAATCGTAGGCGCTTGCAATTCAGTAGTTGGTATCTCTGCATTTATTTCAGCAGCAACTGACTCATAAGATGTGTCTGAACCTTCTTCTGAAGAACCAATTGGTTCTATAGCAAACTCACCCAAATCATTTTCCCCTACATTATTATTCTCAAATATATCTGTAGCAACATCAATCGTTTCTTGGTCAAATGTTCCTAACGCAACAAACTCTTCAATTGTTGTTATCGTCTGTGTCACAATAGTATTAACCACATTATATAACACATTTATTGTAACATCATCAAAAACAGGACCAATATTCGCATTAAAGTTCTTACCAGCTACTTCAACTATAATAGAGGTAAGACTACCAGAAAAATTAAACCCACCTGTATATGTCTGAAATCCTGACGCTACTCCAGCAGCAGACAAAGTGTCATTTCCTGTAAATGTGGTGGTATTACCATCAAAACCTCTAATCGACATAGTAATAGAATCATCTTCATCTTGTTTATGTACTTTAATAGTATAGTTGGTTTTACCACCTCTGTCAATATCAAAACTGGATAAATTAACAGTTTGTTTATAAGTTGCACTTGTATTTGTTACACCAAGCGTCGATGTGAAATTACCAGTGCCAGTTATTTGAGCGCATTTGTCTGTTCCTAAATCTCCACAAGTTGCACCATTTTTGATACTGCCTGGTCCTTGGCCGCCCCAATCTTTATTCATATCTCCTTCTTTAGTGCCAGCAACATGGCCTCCACCTGTCTCTAACAAATTAGTGGTATCATCGTTAGTTACAGTAGTTGTAGTGGTATCAGTTGTGGTGGTTGTAGTTGTCGTTGTACCAGTGCCACTTGTTTCTGAAGTCTCTGTCACAGTTTCAATTGCAGATTCAAACGTGCCTGGAGTGCAAAGTCCAACTACACCAGATGGGCAATTAGTTCCATCTGCTTCTTGACTTAACGCATAACTTGCCGTACCCACAACAATAACACACACCCCCCAATATATTAATGCTGAATGTAACCACGCACGTTTATTATTCACCGTCCCACTCTTTAAATAATATGTCAGTCTCTTCGTTTATTCCTATTGGTGTTTTTGATACCATATCTGCATCTTCATTGAATTCTTCTTTTTCTATTAAAGAAACTGCTCCCTTTGGAATATCATTGGGATTATTTTTCCATGCTTGTAGCGCATCTGTGCCTATTTTGCCTTTATATGGACAGGGGGTTCCAGCCATAATCATGGCATCAAAAATTCTTGCATCTTGGCAAAGAGTTGATATTGCGGCTACTTTCATTCCCATACCGAAAAGTGAACGTGACAATTTTATTCGTTCACAGTTTTCGTCTGTAATTGTAATTCCTGTAGCAATTCCTACAAAACTTGCTTGCCCTGCAACACTAAATGCAGATTTACAAACATCACTATTGTTTACTACTACTGAAGGTGCTGATGCAGTCGGTGGTGCTTTATCTGTCACTACCGTTGACGATACTGTGTTCGTGTCTGCGGCAAATACCAAAGTTGGAAAAAGAACCACCAAAAGCACTATTAATGCTTTGATGTAATTCATAATTGTTTTCTCCAATGGATTATTTATTTTTCACAGCGCAATTCTCAAATGATTTATTTATGTCCATTTGAAAATCTATCCCGTAAATCATTGACAAATCGCCATAGGGCAGTCACTTGATTGTTTACCACATCAAGTTCAGCTCTAAGTTTTACTGTTTCGACATATGTATCTCGTTTTGTCACATCTTGTAAATCTTTGCGTAAAGATTTAACTTCGGATTCAAGTCTTACAGCAATAATGACAGCACCAACTAATATTAATATTTGGTCCCAATAATCTACGATAAGTTCCATAGAACTATTTATACTTGTTAGACTTCCCTTAGTTCTTTCGCATCTCTTTGGTTTTCTTTTTCATCTTTTCGATGTACGCACGGTATATTGCAGCTTCTGCATTTTTACCCATCACTCTTGCACGTTGTTCCATTGCGATTGCAGCTTGTATTTTGTGTGCATGAGTTCTGTCTGAGCCCTCTATTTTCTTGACACTTGCCTTTGCAGTCTTCACATCTTTGAAACCTAAACCATGTATCGTCCCTTTTGGGTCTTCATCTGTGTATAGGTCAGAGTGTTTATCACTCTTAGCTGGTTGACCTTTTTTGCGAGGTATTCTTGGTGACTCATATACTTGCTCGAAGGATAACTTGGGACTTGATGCTGAAGTGGTAAAGTTCTTCTTTCTCATCACAGTCTTTGCGATAAGCTCCACATCACCTTTTTGGTTAACATCAATTACAAAAGGCATGTTAATGTCTGTTTTCATATCATTGATAACAGCATTTGCTTGATCAGACATTTTGGCAATCTTTTTACCGTATCTACGATAAGCTTGTTTGAAAAGACGAATAAGTTCTGCAACTGTAATCTGTTTAAGATTACGAGCATCATTTACTCTATCCATAAAATGCTTGGTAAACTCTACATCAATTTTAAGAGAAGCAAATAATCTGTCGGCATATTTTTCTACTTGGTTAAGGTCTGACTGTGTAATCTTTTTTTCTGCATTTGCATGGAGGCCGCCATAATAACTTTTTCCAGCAAAATCTCCAAGATCAGACATCGGCCTATACGGTCCAGAAGACCCACTACCAAAAAAATATTCCTTAAAGTTGTCCATATCACTATTTATATATGTTCTAAAAACCACTTCAAATATATTTCTTCATTTAATATCACATAATCATTATTATTCCCATATGTCTTTATGTGAGTGTAAACTTGTTTGGGCGCATGTTTATTTACCATCTCTACCCAAAACCCCATTGGTTCAACTGTGCAATGTGCATTTTCTCCATTTGGAAGGACAGCAATAGATGGCCGAGTGCAAATAGCAAGAAATACAAATCTCTCTGCTTTTGAAAAAATATTATTAAAAGTTTCGGGTATTTGTTCTTTTGGAATATGTTCCATTACATCTGTTGAGTATACACCGTCAAACGGGCCATCTGGTAAAACTTCATACTCTGGAACGCCAGGATCATAAAGTTCAGGCATCACACCAAGTTCTTCATGGTGTTTCCATTTAGTATATTGTAAACCTTTACCACAACCATAATCCAATAAAGTCTCTGATTTTGTATCTTGTACTAAATCAACTATGTGGTGCAATTGTGGTTTTAAATTATTGCCAGGATAATTAGTATTCTTTTCAGCATGATATTTTTTATATTCTTCAATCCACGGATTTGTCATTATGTAATCTCACAAAATAATCTGCATCAACCAAAATTAATGGTTTTGTCTTGTTACGTTTTAACACAACTATTGGTTCATAGTTACCAGCATTCTCTTTTGCTTGTTCGTATGACTTCCATATGTTTATGGATTCTTGATTTTTACATTCAATAGAGTATGGAAACTTTTCTCTTGCAGCACGGGCCATGATTAAATCTTCACCACCCGCACCCATAGAACGAGATTCTATATCTTCTGGATGAACCTCTAATTTTTCAATAAGTAAATCACGCATCCATTGTTGGAGTCGTCTACCTTTTGCTTTAGCACTACTCGTCTTCATCTTCCCATTCTATATCATCTTCTAATTCATCATCTAAATCATCACCACAAAATGGGCAAAAAGATATACGATAATATCCTTCATTCAGACTGTGTTTTATTTTAAACTCAGCTTCACACGATTCACAAACAATCAACCTCATTGAATTTCACAAAATCCCGCTGCACACGCAAGTTCTTGTGCGCCAATAGTCATATCTGTTTGTTCATATTCAGCAAGTTTGTTCCACTCCACTTCCTTTGGCATCTTACCAAGCAATATTTCATATTCTTGTTGAGTACAATCTTGATATGGTGCTTGTTTATATGTATGTTCTGAAAATGGTAAGAAACTTACACCAGACATATAATTGAAGTTTTCATATACCCATGCACCAACCTCAAGCCACTCATTCTCCTTTACCGAAATGGTTACAGATGGTTTATGTTCACACCAACACTCTTGATATGTTTTCCAGAGCTCCAACTGTTCGATTGCAGTCATGTCAGTACGAAACACAGCACCATTGTCAACTTTCATAGGAAATGAAAATACAGATGTGTGGCTTGGATTCATTGAATCATCCTCTACAGGAAATCCTTGATCAACCATCATTTTTGTGAGTGGGTCTTTCTTATCGCCACGCACTGTACGAATATAGTATGGATTATGCCTTGCATGAATACCAGATGCAGAGTCAGTCAACTGGCTAACCGTCCCAGACGGTTTAACGCACGTTACAGCGACACTTTGATTAATACCTAACTTTTCTGAAAACTCTTTATTTGTTTTCACCGCCACACTCTTCAAATCTTTTAATATTGCTGGAAGGGAACCATGTGGGCCTTTTCCATTTGTAACTTTACAGTCCATAATACCAGTAAGAGAGACTCCTAAAAGTCTCTCTTCTTCGCAATTCTTTCTCCATGACTTAGATACATATTTGAAATTTACAAGTGTGGATTGAAATGTACCAAGAATCGTTGCAAGCCTAACCTTCTCCAAAAGAGTCTCCCGTGTATCAGAAGCACGAACTACAACCTCTGACAGATTGCAGAACTCACGATTGCGTAGGATAATCTCTGAGCATGGGTTTGTACCAAATTCATAGTCCTCTGTATTTCTGCGGCCATTCTTTGATGCCATCCAGACTGCACTTTCACGATTAAAAATACCACGCTCGCCAGACTTAGAATCATAAAGAGCTTTCCATTCATCCATGAAAATACCAATATCTGGTTTCTCTGAATAACAAGCTGAATTATTTGCCAACGCACGTTGACCATTCTCATTCCACCACTGACCAGACTTTGCATGTCGCATACGGTCATCAGATAAATTTGATAGACTGATTAAAGCAGAACGGCGAACACCACCGACAACAACAACCTCTGCAATTTTACAGACTACATCATGAGCTTCAAGGGATGATAATTTGCGGGAAGAAGCATTTTTAAAAATATTGACAGTAAAATTAAATAGAGACTCAAGTGGTTCTGGACCACTAGCCCGTCCACCAAACGTCTTGAGAGGCGCACCAGCAGGCCTCACCTTTGATAAATCCCAACGAGGTATCTGTCCAATATATAACATACCAATAAGTTCTTTGAGTGCCTTTGCCCAGCCTAACTTGGAATCAGCAACCGTAATTGTAGTATCTGTCATATGAAACTCATCAGCAATTGTTGGTAACTGTGAGACATACTGACGTTCTACAGAGAATCCAACACCAGTACCATTCATGAGAATATAGAGAATTTCGTCAAATGCCTGTGGACGATCTACTGCAACATAGGAACAATTATACCCTGCAATATTTTCTCTCTTGAGTGCTTCACCGGCTGTCATGATACAACGCATAGATGGCATGACACGCAAGCCAAGAACTGCTTGTTCTAACTCATCTCGTAACTTTTTTGTAAGGGTAAAATCAACTGTTTCTTTAAGGTGTTCTGTAAAAAAATCAAAATATCTAGCAACTGTTTCATCCCACGTTTCTCGTCTTTCTTTTTCTGGCAACCAACGTGAATATCTGGATAGGTGGATAAATTCTTGGTATGTTGTGGGTAGATAGTTGTTAGGCATTTATTCTTCTCCATTCTGCGAACCTTAAACTTGCCGATGCAGTCTTAAAGGTATTATTTGTTATAATTTCTTGTATATCTTTTTTGCTGTAACCAGCAAGAATCATGTCGTTAATATCTTTCTCTTTCACCGTGTCAGGCCAGATAACGACATTTCTACCCTGCGATATAGTTTTTTCAATCTGCTTACAAATTTCTTTGTTTCTTGGTTCGTTATCAAAAATAACTGTCAACTCCCCGTTCAACATCAACCGCCCATTAATTGACAAAGGTTTAGAAAAGTCAGCTCCTGCAACTGCGATACAATTATCAAGGAACATACTATCTATCGGTCCTTCAACAACGTAGATTTGTTTATTCTTGTCTACTCTGTCTAGGCCATAAATCTTGTCAGTATCTTCGTCTAACTTGATGGTGATATACTTGGGAATTTCTTTCCCAAATGCCCTACCTTGATATGCGAATATTTCTCCTTTCTCGTTTCTAAATGGAATTATCAACCTTGGATGATCACCATTCAAAGTTGGAAATTTATTTTCTACTAACGTATTGGTGAATTTATAAAATGATTCACATAGGTATAAATCGTTAGAGAGAAACTTCTTAGGTATTCCTCTCTTTTCAACCAATTTTCGTGCCGGATGGGTATCGTCCAGTTGCGAAATGGATCGAAGTGGTTTAAGAATATCCTTTTTGAAAACTGGCGCATCAAACTTAAACTCCGGCTTTGGAACTGGAGAATATTTGTTTCTATATTCCCCCTCTTCCCTATATCGTTCTAGTATATAGTCATCGTAAGTTTTTGAGTCTAGATACTTTATTAGATTTGATAATGTTGCACCCACACTGCAATTGTGGCACTTAAAGAACAAGTCATTCTTTCTACGAAATACATATCCTCTAGCCTTCGTGCGAGACTTTTGCGAGTCTCCACAATAAGGACAACGAAAATTCCAAAGAAAATCCCCCTTCTTTTTAAATTGTTGAAGTTGGGGGCTTACTAAATTTAAATATTTAATATCAATATACATTTAAATATAGTAACAAAATATTGTAATATTGTCAAGAGAAGTTTACAAATTTATGTAATAAAAATCCTATGACAATTGAGCCACCGACTATAACGTGACGCCATTTTTCTAACACACCAATTCGTTTATTTAAATCTTCTCTTATTTTTTGGATTTCTTTATTTTGGTCTGTATGTTGTGCTGCGGCCGCAGCCATGATTTCTTTTGTATTAGTCGTAACTCTAGAATGCAATTCTGATAGCTGAGATGAAACCTCAACTCTACGACTTTCTAATGCTTCTTCTTGTCTTGCAATTTTCTCTTCGTGAACTGCAAGCATACGGTGAATTGAATTGGAAACATCAGTCAACTTCTCAATCGCAATGTCTAACCTATCATGAATTTTCTTTTGGTCTTCTAATTCCTTTTTAAGAAGTTTGACCTCTGTTTCCAACTCAGCCATAATTAATTAGTCTTTCTTCAACATCGACCATACACCCCAAACAAGGGCGCCATAAAGAACCACTTTAGTTAAAGATAAACCACCAAAAAGAACTAACACTGCTGCAACTGCAACAATAAGGCCTTGATGGCTTGAGCCCTCTTTGACTCGATCTGAAATAAAGGTACTAATCATTTAAGTCTCCTTTTCTAAATCTTGCAATCTCTGTTCCAATTCATTCATCTTAGCAGAAATATTAGGATATTTTTTTCTCCACTTCTCTTCACTTGCAAGTATTTTAATATTTAGTTTCTTTGCAGCCCAAGTAGACACATCATCTACCTTTTTATAGAACCATATACCACATTTAGTATCTGCAAACCAACTGTCTGCTGCATTACCAAGTATGCTCCCTGCGATTGATGATATTATCCAGAACCACATTATCTTTTATCCAACATTATATGTTGACTTTTATAACTTCTTTGAAGTTCACCATATGTAATTAAATTAAGATAATACATTGTGTCAAATATATCCAGCTCTCGTTGAAATAATTTGTGGGCATTTTCCACAGATTGCTCCATTTCTTTTAATGTATAATATGAAATTCCACGAGCATGTGATAAACCATATTCATGAGTTATTTTTCCATGTTCAAACATTAACAGATAAACCCCATTGTTGCTTTATCAATGTGCAAAATCATATGACTATAAACTATCCGATCCCAAAATTGAATTAATACTTCTAACATCATTACCAATCCCAATTGCTTTGGTCATGAAAAGATAACTTAGAATAATTTTTTGGGGAGTTTCTAACATAGTTGGCTCGTAACACATCTTCACTCTCCCAAAAAAGTTCAGACTGACAGGAAGAACAACGACAAGTTTTACAAACCTCAATTTCTTTTAGTGGTTGTAATCTGTCAATAGCTTTTCTTAAAGGATTCCCACAATGAGCTTCGTGGCCACAATTTTTACAAATTATCAATCTGGAACTCCAATACAACAATGACAAGGGTTATCTATTGAACAATCGCACATCAACCCAGCCTCTAAATTTTCACAATCACAAAGGGGGTTTTCGCATAGTTCATTTGTACATCCCATTTTAACTCTCCTCTGGATTAGCACTTGCGGGCCAACGACCGCAAGCTCTCACTGACCAATATGCAGAATACATTTTAAATTTAGAAATCTTTGGCTCTGCTGATTTCATACCTAAAAGAAAAACCTTATCAGATAAGGCCCTAGCTCTTGTCCACGTTGGTTTATGCATCTCTTTTGAATGGTAATATTTTCTCAACACCGCATATAAATGGTCATGTATAACAGCAGCACGGGCACAATCCCAAGGTGCAATAAATGTCCAACAAATACGAGGAACAGATGCAAGGTCTGTTTTCATTCCCTTTAAACAACTAAATTTACCAGATTTTGTAATATTCGCACCCACTCTCTCCAATACCTCAATATCAGCAGCTGAAAACTGGTCAGTTGTAAAAGATAATTCTCTGTTCAATACCCATGTTTTAGGAGGACTAAATTCTGCACTAATTTTTCCGTTGAACTCTCCCATTATTTTTTTCCTTACTTAATTATTTTTTTTCTTTTTTTTCTGTTGGTTTCACCGCCCCTTCATAGTAAATAATAACTTGTTGTTGTTGGTCAATAAATCTTTTTAATTCTGCCATATTTAAAGCAATAGTTTCATAATCTCTAACACTTAACGCATAAAAAAGTAAATCACCATTTTCTTTTTTAAATCGCTCTTTAAAAGATACATAGTTTTCTTCAGTAACAACATAAAAATGAACGTCACCTAGTCTTACTGGCCGAGGCCTATTCTGTGTCGGTATTTTTCTTTCTACCTCTACAGTTTTAATCTCTACAGGAAGAACTTCACGCCAGCTACTACATCCACTACTTAGAAGTAGGAATGGGAGGAGAACCAGTGAGACTTTCCAACGATCTAAACAATTTTTTTGTTCCATTATTTATCTTCTTCTCTACCAAACCTGGCTTTTGCATACTTAATTTTGCAAGATCATGTTTGCGTAATTTTTCTATAAGAGTATTTTTGTACTCGTTTGCTTTCTCTAATTTTACTTGCAACTCTTTATTTAGTTTATCAAACTTTTCTCTATCAGCAATCAATGTTTCAATTGTTTGATCCTGTATAGCTTTTGCAGTTTCAAGTTTTGCATTATTTTCTGTCAATGTTTGAATTCTTGATTGTGTGTCTTTATAGTAATAGTATCCACCATAAACTACACCACCAACAAGTCCAACGACAACTATGAGTAAATATAACTTTATCATCTATAAAATCCTAAACAGTATAAATTGAAGCTTCATTATTTGGCCATGTATTGCCGGCGCCAGGAATTCCACTTGTAGTGAAAACGTGAGAAGTTCCACTTGAAGCCACCGCTGTCAAAGATATTATAGCCGCATCTCCACAATTACTATGAGAGTGTGATAATTTAAAAGTATTTACCGTTCTAGAATGAACATAATAGGACGCTTCATGAACAAGTCCACCAATATCAGCACCACCACCATTACTATAACGCAAAAATTCACCTACCACAAAACCATGACCGTTACTTGTAATTGAATTTGCAGATGTGCTTACTACGCTAGATGCTGTTCCATTTACTGTAATTGTCCCATTAGAATTAGCAGAATTAGCCCTTAAATAAATTGCCTCAACCGCTGCCACATTTGCCGCATTTGTTATTGCAGTTTTAAGTGCAGCATAATTAGCTCTTACGGCCGTTCTGTATGCAGTGATTTGAGATGGGATTGCTGTACTTGTTTCAGCATTTCTTACAACATACCAATCTGTATCTGATAGTAATAAATTAGCAGAATTTTTTGCTTCAGTAATTTTGTTTGCTTTTAATCCCGATAAATCACTATTTGCATTATTAGTGTAAGTTCTTGTTACGGCATTATTACCAACAGAATCAGAGAAAGTAGATGTGTAATATTCATCCTGTCTATCATTGCCACTATAAGCATAGGGAAGAATGCCAATCGCTTTTCTTTCTTCATCTGTCCAAGCTCGAGTGAAAATTGTTTTTGGGTGTTGGACATCGTTAATCAATATTGCCTTTGGTGTATAAATGATTTCAACCAATTGTCCATTAAAAACTCTTCCCCACATGTTTTTCTCCTATCTTCCGTAGATTGGTGGTAGTGTTCCACCTCCACCTATTTCTGCCATTGCAAGATAAATATAAGTAGTCGTCGTTCCGCCGTTGATGTCCGAGTCATTTTCTCGGAGTTTAAAACCGTCACTTAAAAAGTCTATTTCACGGCCGGAGGTGCCAGTGCCTTCTGTCGCATCAGTGTTAGCTAACAAATATTGAGTTGCCGGACAGACTGAATCACGCACATTGTCGTACAAAATATACGGGTTTGTTGTGTTGAGACATTTAATAAACAACCACCGTGGAGCAAATCCGAGGTGAATATAAGGGCCGTTGTTGACATTATTCGGCCCATATTGGCCCACTTTACAAACGCCGGGAACTGAGCGGAAACAATAAGCGAGCATTCCTTGCCCATTACCGTTTGTATCTGGTGTGCCGCCGTTGCCGACAGTAAAAACAGTGGAGCTAGGGGTTGTATCATTAAAATAATTTGAATTACCACTACCCGGTATTGCCTGATTACTATTTAAAAGCAGATATTTTTCGTTGCCAACTGTTTTATTATAAATAGCTCTATTAGCACCATTTTGCTCTCTGTTATTAATTATTATCATCTCTGGTACGCCGCCCAGCCCATGTCCAATCGTTCTTGCTGCACCCGAACTTCCAGTATAACCTACCACAGAAAAATGACCAGCATCAGCAGCAATAACACTACTATCAAGACTACCTTCTTCATTAGTTACTGCTCCAGTACTATCACCGACAAGCCATTGCCACAGAACGTAAGATTCATTAAGAGTGTTTACCTCTACGTCATCTGATACTTGTACGCCCCTTTGTAAAAATTTTCGTAGAGTGTCGTCTCCACTTACTTCTACAGTAGTCTCATCACTATGCATATCTTTACCTACGCCCCTAACTCTATCAAAGAGCATATGACTGTCATCAGCATCTCTATTTTTTATCCATGCAAAAGCTGTAACTTTATCAGCTGTGGCATCTAGGTTGTCTTGATTTATTGCTAGAAAATCAGTAGGTGGTGTGTATGAAAAATCAGAAGCGCCAAAGTTAATTATATTATCATCAGTTGTTATACTACTGGTCATTGCTAATACAATATTATATGCAATACCTTTTCTTATTCTAGCGCCAGGATTAGCACCTGTTGCCGGATTACCAGAATTTTCCCATGTGTTGTTTCTTGCAAAATATAACTTACCGGCATCTAAGTCAATTGCCATTCCAACAACTACACCTGCACCTACAGCAGCACCATAGGTTCCAAGATTAGTATCATTATTATAAATTTTACCATCAACAAAATAATACCCGTAGTCAGTGGCACCTCTTGGTAAAGTTGATGCAGCAGAACTAACAATAGTTGATGACAGAGTAAGTTGTATGTTGGACCCAGCAGTTTCTGGGGTAAATTCCAAGTACCACTTCCCACGGGTTAAACCGCCTAGTGTTGCCTGTGTACTGTCCCAGTTTGAATCTCCGGGGCCAATTTTTAAATCGCCTTCCGTTAAATTATTTGTTTGGCTTCTGGTTATATCTAGGATGGCAAAGTTTTTAGAAGGCGTATCGGTATTTTTATCGGCAGCGGCCCACGCAGCCCCAGCAGAGCCGTTTTCTTCAGTCAGATGAATGCCGTTACCAGATGAGTCTTTGCCCATGTTTGCTCCAGCTGATCCGCCGGCTGTACCATCAAACTTGAGATAGAAACCTCTGTTACCATATGTTCCCACATCCGTTTTATAGTCTTTTGGAACCCATCTATTTGTCGATGTATCAACTTGACCAAAGTTCGATACTGCTTGGCAAGAACCATCTATTAAATGAAACTCTGCAAGATAACTACTAAAAGCATAATTGGCATTGTATGTATCAGCAGGAGAAAGATGACCAATGTATAGTTCTTCATCTCGAAAGAGATTTAATTGCAGTCCTTGCGTCATACCCGTAAAATCGGAAGTGCTGGTAATTGCATTTCCGTTAATCCAAACCTTCATACGACTTCCAGCAGTAGCATTGTTAGTATCTAGATGTAAAAGAAAATGTGACCACTCCTGACCTGTAAAAAGATCTTTGTCAAACGTAAATGTTCGATTAACTTCAGTGGCTGTGTCAATAGTTATGAAGGCAGCGTGACTACTTTGCGGATTATCAATTACAAACATAAATCTTTCGGTCTGACCAGAGTTTGACTGCGAGATAATAGTCTGATGATTAACACTCGAATCTGCAAAGTCTAAAAACTTTATCCAAAACGATAATGTTGCTTGGTCAGTGCTGTCGCTTGTTGCGGTACTTTCACTGGAATAGGTATGTGAAAGTCTCCGAATATCAGCATTGTTAAACATTACCGAGTTTGTGATAGCATATGTATCTTCAAAGGGTACAAAATCTCCTACTCTTTGATTGTGTCCATTGCCTTCGTAAATAGTAGCATCAAAATAATCTATGCCTTGATACTCTGGTGCAGTTAGGTTTGCAGTGGTAGGTGCTTTAAATCCACTTGGTACAGCATATGCAAAGAGTCCATGTCCAGATGAATCAGAATTTGTTCCAGCCGTTTCATTGCCAGAGAAAGTTGGATTATCCCCAAAGTTCATAACACCTATGTCACCCGAACGGTCTAGACCCATTGCAAAAGCATAATCTTGAACTGTTAGTTGATCGTCGTGATTATCAGCATTTAGCGTTGTGCTATCTGTTGCAGAACCATTTCGCCATGTACCATTCGCACCTATCCAAACTTTTCCTGTGGAGGGTTCAAACGCCATTTGTTGAACGCCACCAACCGCTACAGTAGTAAATCCAGAAACATTGTTGTTGCCGTTATCATAAAGTTCTCCACGATAAAAGAATGCTGATTCGCCTCCGGCACCATAAAACCCGTTGCCGCTCGTTCCAGCATCAAAATGAGGTACTACTAATCCAGCCCCTGCTCTGCCACCACTTGCTCCACCGTGAGAACCAGCTTCAACATAAAATTCAAAATAAATTTTTGGATCAGTAGGTTTTATTATTTGAGTAGAAAGCAACCCTTTAGCAGCTTGGTTAGAGCCGCTATATGTCATGCGGTTGCTACCGCTTGACATGACGTAGCTTGCAGCAGTATCATTACTGGGTACGCCTAACATTGAAATTTTTGGATAAACAGAACTAGGTGTGTTGATTGTTTGATTGACTGCTGCCATACTTGTTGCAGTGAAGTCGTTAGTGTATGTAGAAATGTCATCCCCTAGTGCGCTTGAATCTTGATACTGAAGCAGAAAAGAATTGTCACTTCCAGCATCTACAAGTGTTTTAATATCCGCATGTGCTTTTGGAATAAACTGGCTACCATTTGTGCCAAAAGTAAAAGTGTCAAGAAAATCAGTTATAGCAAAATCCCTTTGCTGAATGCTTTTACTACCAATCATAAAGCTTTGTGCAAGATATCCTTGAAAAGCACCATTTTCATAACTATCGCCCACCTCATGAATAGAGGCTACATTAAATTCGTAAGCGTGATTTGCGCCAGGATAAGTTCCACTAAGCGTAGTTTCCACGCCATTAATGTACAACAAAACTCGTTCGATTGCTGAACTCTGAGTGGTATCCACTGAAAGTAAAAGATGATACCAAGCGCTGTCTCTAAATAAAGCCGTGGTGCTTAAAATTTTATCGCCAACTTCAGTTTGAAAATAAATTTTGTTATCGTCATCGTGACGTAATGAGGTGTAGTCACCACTTCCATTTCCAGCGCAGAATAACGCACCAGTCACACTAAATTCAGTAAGCTGGAACCAAGTGCCTAAAGTAAATTCTTTACCGTCTTCAGCATCGAAGTCGCTTGCTGCTCTTGTAAAACCATCCCCAGAACCATCCATCCATACGCTTTTTGGAATAAGTTTAGTATCAAACGTAACACCAGATGGTTGTGCCGCTCCTAGTAATGCATTATTATGAAATGCGCTCATTTTAACTTGTTGCCTTTACATCTAAAGAAACCACTGCATGAATAGCATTTACAGATTCTACAATATAATCAACTCTATCAACAGCAGCTGCGGTTGTAGTCATTGTTGGAGCCGTTCCCCCAACAAAATGAAATTTTGCACCAAATGATAATGTACGACTGCCGGTTCCATCTTGAACAACAAAAATACTTCCCGACTGGCCAGCAACCAAATTAACTGGATTTGCAAGTGTTCTATTATCACCTAATGTAACACTAAAGTTTGCAGACGCACCAAAGTCTGGTGTTATAATTGCTTGATCTGTAAGAGTAGTAATATCAGAAGAAGATGCCGCAACTTGAATACGATTGCCTGGGAAAGTAATACCATGACTTGACAGTGTAGCAATATCATCTAATGTCGCATCTTCGTACAACATTCTATCATTTTCATCACTGCCAGCTTCCTGTACAATATTATCTCCAGCATTGGCACTTCCATCTGTACTGTTTAGTGTTATTGGAATACCCAAAGCATCAGTAGTAATTGCTGGAGAACTGATGGATGCAGTTGAACTTAGTATACCAACAAATGCGTGAGTGGTACTTGCCGCAGTTGCATTTGGAGTAATTGTGAGAAGTGTGGTGTGAGTTCCAGCAGAAGCAATGTCATTGCCAAATGTGAACACACCGCCATTTGCAAAGTTCATCTTCCACTCATCACCAGCATCGGCCCCGTCATCTGCTTGATAAACAATACCAAGTGCAGCGTCATTTACATCAGAGGATATAACTAAAGAGTCTGTGGTAGTTTCATCATATTTAATTGATATATCACTATTGGTTCCTAAAACAATCTCTTTATCATCCACAAGCGAAAAGTTTTGAGATAAAGAAATATTTCCATTAGCAGCAATTGTGATTGCATCTGCCGTTGTAGCAGAACCAATTGTTCCAACATCCTTAATTTTGATATCATCAACAAATGTCACGATACCAGTAGATGCAATTGTAATTGCAGTTGTTCCAGTAGCACTGCCAATCGTTCCGCCATCTTTAATTTTAATGTCATCTACAAAAGTTACAATACCACCAGATGAAATTTGCATCGCAGCAGTTGATGATGCAGAGCCAATATTACCATCGTCTGGGACAATCACACCACCATCAGCAGATAGTGTGATAGTGGTTGCAGAAATTGCACCGTTGAATATTGCTTTACCAGCATCACTCATATCAAAAGTAAGTGCAGTTATATCAGCAGAACTATCTGTACCTTTGAAGATGATATCTGAATCACCTTCCTGAGCGTCAATCGTGATATTTCCAGAGGTTGTTGTGATACTGACAGCAGCATCACCAGCAGTAATATTATCTGCTGCAACACTTGAACCAGCAGTAATAGTATTATCAATAGTGACAACATCTGAATTTAGATTGTTAAACTGGACTCTTAGAGTTTCCAGTGTATCTGTCGTATTTACTGTTGAAGCTGTTACGGCCATTTTTTTCTACCTTTTCAATATTTATAAAGGATTTCTTCGACAAATTTACTTTTCTGTTTTTCACGCAACTTTGCTCTTCTCTCT
>Ga0114933_10002864_pt1 | contig 17346 bp, 30 predicted proteins | sample 4SBtaG_FD_89691 | JGI IMG/M metagenome (GOLD analysis project Ga0114933, IMG submission 89691) | Deep subsurface microbial communities from Kolumbo volcano to uncover new lineages of life (NeLLi) - 4SBTROV12_W25 metaG | ecosystem: Environmental > Aquatic > Marine > Volcanic | place: Kolumbo... | reverse complement strand
TTTTTCGCAGGAACAAACTTCTTGGGACGAGTAATCTGGCCTATTTGACCTTGGTGCGGGTGATCTGCCCCCGAGTACACTTTTAATGATCTCAGAAGTTCATAACCACGTGCGCCACTAGGCAGCATTCCCTTCACTGCCTTTTCAATCACACGCGCAGGATCGCGCTGCATTTGCTGCTCGAAACTCCGTTCACGGATACCCCCAGGATAGCCGGTATGACGATAATATTTTTTGTCATTCATTTTATTGCCGGTCAATATCACCTCTGCCGCATTTATGACAATTACATAATCACCCATTACCAGGTGAGGCTCGAATGTTGCCTTATCTTTGCCTAGCAGAATATGAGCAATTTCTGATGCGACTCTACCTAGCGGCCTATTAGCCACATCAACTATTCGCCATTCCCTCGCAATTTCAGATTCACGAAGACGACTTGTCTTAGGTCCTCTTATGCGTCGACCCTTTTTCAAAGTTGCCATTTAATACTCCGACTTCATATCAATATTTTTGATCTATACTCACTATCTATATAAGTAGATATTTTTTCCTCATTATGCACCCACTCAACAAGTCCCGCTGGGTACTGAACATCAGCAAGCTCAAGTCCTTCTGGAGGAACAGCTGGACCAGCACTACCAACCCCTCCAAGCAAAAGTAAGTGGAAAGTATCCGGAGATATCTTAAGTCTCCCAACTCTTAAAAGAGCACCCACCATTATTCGAACCTGATGGGGTAAAAAACCATCGGACTCAAAGCTAATCTCCAAAGTATTCAACCCGATTTCTCGCAAATTAGCAGCCATCAACGTTCGGTGAGTACAATAATGAACTGGGGTCTTTCCCGCAAACGCCGACCAATCAACTTTAGTATTGGGTAGTGCTCTAAGCGCAGATTGCATCGAATCAACGTCTAATCTTTGTCGAATATGATACTTTCGATTTCTGCTTAACGAAGATCTTCGAGATCCATGTTGTATGTAATAGCGATAGGTTCGAGATAAAGCATCTCGCCTTGGATCAAAATTTTCTGATGCAATTCCTATATTGGAAAGACTAATATCTTCGGGTAAGTTTCTGTCAATTATTCTTTCGAATGTTTCTATTCCATAGCGCTCAACACCATCACTATTGAAAGCACATACTTGACGAAGGGCATGTACCCCAGCATCTGTGCGTCCTGAAAAGTCAACCGAGAATTCCGCATCAAAAACACATTCTAGGACACCTTCAACAGTTTGCTGAACTGTACGCAAATTTGTTTGCCTTTGGCTACCATAAAAGTCGCGCCCATCATATTCAATAGAAAGCGCAATTCTCTGAGAACTAAAATTATTGTGCGTCTTTGAATTCATTCGGCTAAATCAAACCAATTCTAGGCGAGCAACTCGAGCAGCATCGCCCTTTCGACGACCTAATTTAACGACACGAGTATAGCCACCCTCACGTTGTGCATATCGAGGAGCAACGTCATCAAAAAGAGTCTGCACAACGTCTCGATCGGCTATGAACGAAAGCGCAAGTCGCCGTGCATGCACAGTATCTTTTTTACCCAGCGTTATCATTCTGTCAATAATTCGGCGTACCTCTTTGGCTCTGGCCTCGGTGGTAAAGGCACCGCCACGAGTAATCACTGTACGTACGAGAATACGAAACATATGATTTCTTTGGCCAGTCGGCATATCAAATCTACGCCCAGATTGACGATGTCGCATTACTTTCTCCTCTTATTCAAATCCGATTAGCGATCTTCTGATCCGGATCTCTCTTTCATTGCGTCACGAAGAGCCGCCGCCAAAGCACTTGCCGGCTCATCATCACTTTCATCACTATCATCACTATCAGACTTGGCCGCAATTCGTGAATCTATGGATTCTTCCATGCCATCTCCCTCGCCCTCAGGCATCGGAAAACCTTTGGCAGACATAGCAGAAATCAATTCGTTATACCCTAGTTCACCAAAATTTCTCAAAGCAAGCAGTTCTTCACGACTGTGCTCCAAGATTGAACCAATTGTGGATAGCTTTGATCGACGAAGCAAGTTATTCACCCGCTGTGATAGCCCGAGATCCTCAATTGGAAGATCCAAAATAGGCGATGACGGCTCCGAATCCAGTGGTAATCTGCCCTCTGTCATCAAGGAAAAAGGAGTTAGCTGAGCTACCAGAACGTCCGAAGCCTCGCTGACAGCATCACTTCCAGTGATAGTTCCGTCAGTCCACACTTCAAGTGTAAGGCTGTCATAGGCCTCACCTGCTTGCTGCATCTCATTCACTTCATATGACACACGTCGGATCGGTGAATATACCTGATCCATCGGTATTAGCCCTATCGTGACTGTCTCACCACCCTTATCTGTTCTCTCCGATGGGATATAGCCTCGACCAGTGCGCACAAACAACTCAATTGATAGATTCGCGTCTTTATCATCGACATGACAGATCACGAGATCTGGATTAACGATTTCGTAGTCAGATGTGCTTTGAATATCAGCAGCTGTTAATACACCCTTACCCGACGCATCAAGTGTCATTCGCGCTTGGCGATCAGCATTAGCCTTAAGCCTGACTTCTTTCAAATTCAACATCAGTTCGACTAAATCTTCTCGAACACCTTCAATAGTTTGAAATTCATGTTGAATGTTATCGCCACGCATCGCATATATCGCAGCACCAGGCAGCGAAGATAAAAGGATTCTCCGCATCGCATTACCGATCGTAGTTCCAAGTCCGGACTCAAAAGGTCCTGCTCCTACTCGAATGTAATCAGATTCTTCTTGCTCAATCGTTATATCAGCTAAACGCAGATCTGCCATAGCAGTATCCTTCCTAATACTTTCTTTATTTATTTAACTACCGTGAGTAATTCTCAACAATCGCATTCGGATTAAAGATAGACTCCCAATCACCAGCTCCAGGTAGTGAGATAAGTTCACCTGTAAGAGATTCCCTATCCACAGATAACCAACCACTCACATCTCGGCTAGCTATCTCTTCTTTTAGTATTTCAAAGTATTTACTTCTCTTGCCTCGCTCCGTGAACGAGATTTTTTGACCAATCTTCAATCTTGCACTGGGCACCGAAAGCTTATTCCCGTCGACTGATACAAGACCGTGAGTGACTAGTTGCCTCGCCTGCGACCTTGTAGATGCCAAGCCAAGCCTGTAAACGATGTTGTCAAGTCGCAACTCGAGCAGTGACATTAAATTAAGGCCTGTCTCACCTGGCATTTTTGAAGCCTGGTTATAGAGGCCTCTGAACTGACGCTCCATAAGACCGTACGCAAATCTAACTTTCTGCTTCTCAATCAACTGTTGCCCGGCATCCGAAATTTTTCGACGGCGAACAGGTCGCGGGCCAGGCGGAAGATTCTTCCGATTTATCGCACAATTAGCCTTGCCACAAAGCGATGCCTGAAATCGGCGACACTTTCGACATTTGGGGCCAGTATATCGAGCCATTAAATTTACTCCTTACTAATTCCGCGGTCGTCTTCGAGCACGGCAACCATTATGAGGAACCGGCGTTGCATCACGAATCGATAAAATTCTCAGTCCATTTGCGCCAAGCGCTCGAATAGCTGACTCCCGTCCTGGTCCAGGCCCATTCAAAGTCACGTCGACTGCACGAATACCAAATTCTGAAATTTCTTGGGTGATGGCATCAGCTGCTAATTGAGCTGCATACGGAGTTGATTTTCGACTACCTTTGAAACCAACTGTTCCGCCACTACTTTGAGCTAAAGCGTTTCCATTCGGATCGGAAATCGTGATAATCGTGTTATTAAAAGTTGAATGAATGTATGCACGCCCAACAGGAACCGTTCGCTTTTCCCTGCGTCGGGCTCTACCACGTCTAGTTCGTCCCATTAGATGTCTCCTTCATATCCCTTAGTTGTATATCTATTTAGTAACTTGACGCTTGCCAGCGATAGCTCGTCTCGCGCCACGTCGTGTTCTCGCGTTAGTTTTAGTTCGCTGACCTCTTACAGGAAGACCACGCCTGTGTCTCGTGCCTCTATACGAATTAATTTCAATTAGTCTTTGAATATTCGATCTTACAGTCCGCCTGAGACCGCCCTCGAAGTCATCGTTATTATCAATGATCGATCTAAGTCGAGCTATTTCTTCATCATCAAGCGCAGATACGACTTTATCAGGGGCAATATTTGCCTGCGAACAAATCAACTTCGCCGTGGGGCGCCCAATTCCAAATATATATGGTAGCGCAAACATTATTTGCTTCTCTCGTGGCAAATCTACTCCAGCAATACGGGCCATTCTAAATCTCCTAGACCAATCTTTTTACATTAACCTTGGCGTTGTTTATGACGCTTTGTCTCACAAATAACTCTAATCCGACCCCGCCGCTTAATAATCTGGCACTTATTACAGCGTTTTTTAACCGAAGCACTGACTTTCATATCTTTAATTCCTTCACAAACTCTGGCTTACCAATTCACCGAAATCGATAGGTGATTCTTCCACGTGTAAGATCATACGGGCTAAGTTCCACTAAGACCCGATCACCCAACAAGATGCGTATATAATTCATGCGCATTCTGCCTGAAATCCCTGCCAATACCTTATGCTCATTTGGAAGTTCTACCTCAAACATCGCATTCGGAAGCGCTGTTTTAACGATCCCTTCAACCTCGATAACTTCTTTCTTCTTCTCTGGTTTTTCACTCTCGCTGCGAGCAGGTTGTTTTTTCTTTGATGACTTAGCCATATAAAAATAACCAGTTAAACACTGGTTAAAACCTCCGGTCCATTCGCGCGTATCGCTATCGTGTGCTCAAAATGTGCCGATAAAGAACCATCCGACATGGCCACCGACCACTGATCGTTCAACTCGTGCGTATCCTCATCGCCCAACGCAAACATGGGTTCAAGCGCTAACACCATGCCTTCTTTCAGCTGCAGGCCAGTACCAGGCCTTCCGTGGTTGGGTATATGCGGATCTTCATGCATTTCCCTACCCACTCCATGGCCGCCATATCCCTTTATAATCGCCATGTTTGCATTTTCGCCGAAAGCGCCGATCGCACTCCCTATATCACCAATCCTATTTCCTGCTAAAGAAACCTTAATTCCAGCATCCAAGGATGCGGCAGTGACGGTCAAAAGTCTTTGTGCTTCATCCGAAATCATACCCACACCAGCAGTGAAAGCGGCATCCGATACATATCCCTGATATGTCACACCTAAGTCAATACTCACAATGTCGCCTTCCGCCAACACTCGTGAATTCGGAATACCGTGCACGAGTACCTCATTAACTGAGAAACATATAGCGCCTGGATACGCTGGTTTCCCCCACGGACTGTATCCAACGAAAGTTGGTAGTCCACCCCTATCAGAAATAGCATCTTTAGCTATTCGATCAAGATCGATTCCTGTAATCCCTGGAGCAATAGACTCCTTTAAGATTTCACGAACCTCTGCATTGATACCACCGGCTCTGCGCATGATATCGATCTCATCCTGAGACTTTATGTTGACAGGCATAATTAAGCTCTTAACCCGCCTCAAAAAATCTAGTAGCAGAGACCAGACTGATAATAATACCCTGCCGCGGCGAAACAGTCACTAGCAATACTGGCACGTTACGAAATTTCATCTAAGACGGATATTATTCGCTCAGTAATCACAGTCGGATCTCCAGTACCGTCTACTGACCTCAATTTGTTCTGATTTTCATAGTACGTTGCCAGAGCTTCAGTCCATTCTCTGTTGGTGTCTAGTCTCGTTTTTACGGTGTCAGGCTGATCGTCCGATCGCTGGACCAACTGACCCGTACAACTGTCACAGATTTCATCAACTTCGGGTGCCTTTGTTACCGTATGATATATCTCAGAACAATCTGGACAACTCCATCTCCCGGTCAGACGTGCCATAAGTAAATCTTCCGGAACCTTGATATAAGGCACTACATCAATTTGTTTATTGTGAGATTTTAATGCGACATCCAACGCCTCTGCCTGCTTAATCGTCCGCGGAAAACCATCGAGCATGAACCCAGATGCAGCATCCTTTTGTTCAATTCTTTCAAGAAGCATGCCAATAGTCACATCATCTGGCACGAGCTCACCTCTCGACATATACCCCTGCGCTTCAAGCCCCAACGATGTTCCATTAGCAGACGCCTCACGAAACATATCGCCAGTTGAAATATGCAAAATAGCTCTATCTGCCGCAATATTTGATGCCTGAGTACCCTTACCCGCTCCAGGTAGACCCAACAAAACACAATAAACCATTACGAAACAAACCCTTCGTAATTTCGCTGCACCATTTGAGCTTCAATTTGGCGCATGGTGTCAATTACTACACCGACGACAATCAGCAAACCCGCGGCGCTAATCTGCAGCTGATTTACATTCGTTAAGCCAGTGGCTAAAAACGGGATAATTGCTATGAAACCAAGAAAAAGGGCTCCACCCCAAGTGATTCGTACTAAAACACGAGTTATATATTCTTGAGTTGGTTTTCCTGGCCTAATACCAGCTATAAAACCGCCCTGCTGCTGGAGATTTTCGGCTAAGTTCTGCTGCTGAAACATAACCATAGTATAAAAAAAAGCAAATAATACTACCAAGGTAAAAGTACCAACCCAATAAAGAATACCAGTGGGAGATAAATATACTTGAAACCATGAAGCTGTCGATCTAATCCAAGACACATCGGCAGTTTCAGCTATAAATTGAGAAAATACAGGCGGAAAAATCATAATTGACGTAGCAAAAATTAGCGGAATCATCCCAGCACTGTTAACACGCAACGGGATATAACTCTGAGATTGTTGCCGGTACATTCGACCACCTCGAAACTGAGACCGGGCATATTGTACCGGTATTCTTCGTTGAGCCTCCTGAAACAAAACAATCAATGCAACGATAGCCAATGCGACAATCGCAAGCAGTAGGATGCTTCCTACTGCTCCTGACGCGCCTCCAAGCAGTCCACCCGTAAGCAAGGACGGAAAGCTTGCAACGATTCCACCCAAAATAATTAGTGAAATACCGTTACCGATTCCTTGCTCCGAAATCAGTTCGCCCAGCCAAACTAAAAACATCGTGCCTGCCACTAAAGACAAAAGCGTAGCAACACCTGTCAGGTCAAAGCCAAGACCATCATACCCCCCCAGAGAGGAAATAATTTGTAGCTGAGCATATCCCTGAAACAGAGCTAGAGGCACACAAAGCCAATGTGTATATGCTTGTATTTTTTGCCGACCAGCCTCACCTTCAGACTGTATTTCTCTCAGTCTTGGAATGATCGGTGTAGCTAACTGCATGATAATACTAGCTGTAATAAACGGATAAACACCTAAGGCTGCAACAGATAGATTCTGTAGTGCCCCCCCAGAAAATATGTTCAAGAAGCCCAATACGGCATTATCACTAAAAGTATCACTCAAACGATCTGCATCGACACCAGGAACTGGAATATGTGCAACAAAACGAAAAATTATCAACATTGCAAGTGTAAAAAAAATCTTGTTCCGAACATCTGGCTGCGACAGCCCCGCAATTCCAGCTTGCAAAAGTGCAGGGACCCTCGAGTCCCTTTTACCCGAATCTGGCATCGCTATAGCCACTGAAAGGATCCTTTCAACGCAATTTTAGGAAGAATCAACTCTTCCGAAGATGCTTGCGGTTACGAACACGTTTTTCGGCAGGTGACGTTTCATTATATGAACCGCCTGCAGCCTCAATTGCCTCTTTGGCTCCTTGCGAAATACGAGGAGCGTCAACACTTAATGACTTGTCCAACGAGCCTGAACCCAAAATTTTATACGAAGACTTAATTCCTCTTATCAAGTTCCGGTTGAATAATGAATTTGAGTCAACTACTTCACCTGCCTCAAATCGCGACTGCAACATACCAATGTTTACAGCCTCAAACTCTACTCTACTGAAATTACGAAACCCGCGTTTTCTCGGCAACCGTCGGACTAGAGGTGTCTGCCCACCTTCAAATCCTGGCCGAACTCCACCCCCAGAACGAGCATTTTGACCTTTCAGGCCTTTCCCAGCATAGGTTCCCTGCCCAGAACCCTTACCGCGACCAACTCGTTTCTTAGAATGCCTAGCACCATCTGGTGGCGCCAGATTTATGTTTGCGTGGATCTGATCTTCTGATTTAACTTCTTCAGTCATCTAGTCGACCTCTTCAACTTCAATCAGGTGTCGAACGGTGTGGATCATTCCGCGAATTTGCGGACTGTCTGACTGCTCAACAGTTTGCCTAATTTTTCTTAATCCCAGTGCACGCACGGTAGCCTTCTGATTTGATGGATATCCAATCGAAGATTTCTTATAAGTAATTCTTAAATTAGACATAAAAACACACCTTGCACCTGTTACTATTTTTCAGCACTTTGCTGCGCGAACTCACGTCGTTTAGCACGAACTTCTTCTGGATCTCTAAGTGATTTAAGCCCGTTAATTGTTGCCGTCACGACATTAATCGGATTTGTCGAGCCATATACCTTTGTCAATACATCAGTCACACCAGTACATTCCATGACAGCTCTCACAGCAGCTCCTGCTATAACACCTGTACCTGGTGCAGCTGGCAACATCACTACCCTGCTAGACTTAAAGTTTGAATCAAGTTCATGGGCCAGAGTTCCGGCCTTAATCGCAATGCTATTCATTGACCGCTTTGCTATAACGCCACCTTTTCGAATTGCGTCCGGCACTTCGTTAGCACGCCCCATGCCAAACCCAACATTGCCTTCGCCGTCACCAATAACAACAACTGCGGTGAATGAGAATCGACGGCCACCTTTAACCACCGTGGCCACACGATTTATAAACACAACCTTCTCTATTAAAGCATTACCGTCGTCATCATCAGATCGGCGGCGTTCATCTCTACTATTTTCACGAACCATAATTAATTTTACCTATCAGAATTGAAGCCCACCTTCACGGGCTCCCTCCGCTAATGCCTTTACACGTCCCATAAAACGATATCCGCCTCTATCAAAGACTACTGAATCGATTCCCTTAGCTTTTGCTAACGCTGCTATCTCGCCACCTACTTGAGCCGCTCGATCCGTCTTGTTCCCTGAAGATGCCCCCTGATCAGAAGCAGATACTAAAGTTTTTCCAGCATCGTCATCAATCAATTGAGCATAGATAAAGCGATTTGATCTAAAAACAGATAGGCGAGGTCTCTCTCCTACACCACTCACGCGCTTCCGCACACGAGTATGCCGACGCACGCGGGCGGCACTTCTAGTTCGAACTGCTGCTTTCATTATGCGGTTCTTGCCTTCCCAGCCTTGTATTTTGGCTGCTCATCCGTATATTTAATTCCTTGAGCCCGATAACCAGATGGCGGACGTACTCGTCTAATCAACGCCGCTTGCTGACCGACCTGCTGCTTACTGATTCCATCCACATGGACTATGTTTCCGTCTCTAGTAAAGCTCGTACCCTCAAGTGGTTCCATAGGCACTTTATGTGAAAATCCTGCCTCAATAATCAAAGTTTTACCCTGTAAATCAGGCGTAATACCGCTGCCCATAAATTCAACTGACTTCCGATAACCTTCGGTGACACCATGAATCATATTTGCGATCAAAGTCCGTGTTAGACCGTGCAAAGATCGCGCCAGTTTTTGATTATTCGATCTTGATACAGTAACGGCATCTGCTTCAATTGTTACTGTAACTAATGAATGAATATTCTCAGATAGCTCACCTTTAGGGCCTTTCACACGACAAACTCCACCGTCAAAACTCACTTCGACGCCGGATGGAATAGGTACTGGGAGTATCCCGATTCGTGACATATAAAACAATTCCCTAACATTCTTCTGAAACACAATGTGTTAAAACAGCGACCTCAAATACTAGTTTTACTCGAGTTTATAAACTACCCCTACCAGACATAGCAAAGTACTTCCCCACCAATTTTTGCTCTCCAAGCATCCTTACCAGACATAACACCTTTTGAAGTACTTAGAATCGAAATACCAAGGCCACCATAGACGCGAGGAATCTCTCCATTACCTACATAAATTCTGAGCCCTGGTCGAGAAATTCGCTTTATGTTCGACAACAGAGCTTTTCTATCATCACCATAAGATAATTTTAGACGTAGATAACTCCTAGACTCTTCTGCCACTTCTTCCACGGCAGTTATAAAACCTTCTCCTCGGAGCACGTCAGCAATAGCCTGTTTTGTTCTACTTTTTGGAATCAACACATCAGCATGTTCTGCCCGAACAGCGTTACGAATTCGCGTGAACATGTCAGCGATAGGATCAGACATTGACATAAAATTACTCCCTTACCACGATGATTTCTTAACACCCGGCAACATGCCTTGAACAGCCAATTCACGAAATGTTATCCGCGAAACACCAAACTCACGCATGTATGCCCGAGGTCGTCCTGTAAGCTGACACCTGTTCCTGTGACGAGTTTTCGAACCATCACGAGGCATTTTATAAAGTTGAGCATATGCTGAATCTTTGTCCTTCATACTTGCATCTGGATCTCGAATAACGGCTGTAAGACTCGCTCGCTTTTCTTTATATCGTTCACTCAACACAAGTCTTCGCTGATTCTTTGCAATTTTGCTGGCTTTTGGCATCCGAATATCCCTAACTTTCTCCGACGTCTATCTTCGCTGGAATGGCATCCCAAGCAGGTCAAGCAGGCGCCTGCCTTCTTCGTCTGTCTTTGCTGTCGTGACAAAATTGACCTGAAGACCTCTAACACGATCAACATCTTCAAAACTTAGTTCAGGAAAAATTAATTGTTCAGTGATGCCGAGTGAATAGTTCCCGCGTCCATCAAATGCCCTAGTAGAACACCCACGAAAGTCTCTAATCCTGGGCATGGAAGAGTTCACTAACCTGTCGTAAAACTCCCACATTCGAGTGTGCCGTAATGTCACTGAAAGACCAATTGGCATTCCTTCTCTTAATTTGAAATTAGAGATCGATTCTTTAGCTCTTCGTACATATGGTCTTTGACCTGTAATCGCCATAAGGTCGTCCGTGGCGTGTTCGATAACACCTGAAGAATTTACAGCTTCACCAAGACCAATATTTACGGCAATCTTATTCAAGGTCGGAACCTGCATTGGATTCGTGTACCCAAATTCATTTTGGAGCACAGGAAATACCTCTTTTTGATACTGTTCAAGCATTCTCGGTACTCTTACTGAGGTTGTCATTAGTCAAGCACCTCCGCGCACTTCACACATACCCGCGACTTCTGGCCATCCTCGAGTAATTGAAACCGAACCCGAACCCCTGACTCACAGGCGTTGCATACGACTGCAAGATTTGACAAATCGATAGGGGCTTCACGCTCGATAATGCCTCCAGGATTCTGAGGTCCAGTTGCCCTCTGATGTCGCTTAACAATATTGACTCCGGTTACTATCGCTCTGTTTTCAGATATATTTACTTCTCGGACTTCACCGCGAACTCCGCGGTCACTACCCGAAATTACCTCAACCTGATCATTACGACGGATTCTTGATGCCATTAGATAACCTCCGGTGCGAGAGCGGTCAATCGTGACATACCATGAGCTCGCAGTTCAGACGGAACTGGGCCAAAGAGACGCGTACCCCTAGGCGCGCCGCCCTCAACTATAAGAGCAGCAGCGTTATCGTCAAAACGAATTGTCTGACCATCTTCACGCTGAATTGGATGTTTCGTGCGAACTATCACAGCCCGAACTACCTCACCTTTACTAACACCTGAATTAGGCTGTGCTTCCTTGACGGATGCAATAATCGTGTCACCTATGCCCGCATAACGTCTCTTGGATCCGCCTAATACACGGATACAGAGTAACTCTCGGGCTCCCGTATTATCAGCAACTGAAACCCGACTCTCCTGCTGAATCATGATAAATCCTCTTCTGTGCTGTCAGACTGATCTTCCGATGGTGCACTGGTTTGATCTTCCTTTTCCAACTGACTTTCAGCGCTAGCACGTGCAGCAGACCTCTGAACTTCGTCAACGAAAGATGAGTCAAGTTCAGTTGCCTCTACCTCAGCAACATCTCTGCCAACTAGAATCTCTGCTAACGCCCACCGCTTCAATCTTGACATGGGTCGTGACTCTACAATTCGAACAATATCCCCTAATGTGGCTTGATTTTCTTCATCGTGCGCATGATAGCGATTGGTTTTGGTAATGACTTTCCTGTATAACCTGTGTGGCGCTCGTCTCTCCACTGAAACAATAATTGTTTTATCGTTAACATCAGACACAACAACACCAACGAGTGTTCGCTTCTTCGATACCGTGCTCGTTCGACCTGCAACCGCTTCAACCATCTATTTTCTCCTGATCAGTAGATAATTCTTGACTTATCTCTCTGACTTCTCATTCTTAATTTCGTACTCTCTAATCAAGGTTTTGATTCGAGCTATTTGTCGTTTTGCTTTTTTTACTTCAGATATGTCACCTAACTGATTGGTGCTGGCCTGAAATCGAAGATTAAATAACTCCCTATGAGCTGACTCAAGCTCTGCTGCCAGAGCTTCAGCTTCCAAAGCCCTCAGATCGTCAGTTTTACTACTCACTGGTAAACCTCATCTCGAGCTATGACTCGCGTATCGATTGGCAATTTATGATGTGCCTTGCGGAAAGCTTCTCTAGCTGCTTCCTCAGGAACACCCGATATTTCAAATAGAACTCGGCCACGCTTAACAACTGCTACCCATCGATCCGTTGCGCCCTTACCCTTACCCATTCGAACCTCTACTGGTTTCTTCGATACAGGCTTATCTGGAAAAACTCTAATCCAGACTTTACCACCACGTCTGAGTTCACCAGTTATTGCTCGTCTGGCCGCCTCAATTTGCCTTGCGTCTATCCAGGCTGTAGTTTTTGCTTGTAAACCATACTCACCAAACGACACAGCATTACCGGTCTGAGCAGCTCCACGCATTTTTCCCCTGAATTGTTTCCGATACTTAGTTCTTCGAGGCATCAACATAAATTACTCACCTCCAGTTTGCTCGGCTGCTCGAACGAGAGGGTTGTCAGCATGTGTGACTTCGCCCTTATTAACCCAACATTTCACGCCAATTGCACCAAATGAAGTATTAGCCTCAGCAAATCCATAGTCAATATCGGCACGAATCGTATGCAAGGGAATTCTCCCTTGCATTTCATGTTCAGATCTGGACATTTCTGCACCGCCAAGACGTCCGGAAATTTTGACCTTACAGCCAACAGCACCTCTGGACATCGTTCTTTGAACAGACTGTTTCATCGCACGCCTAAAAGCTACACGCCGTTCAAGTGACATTGCCACCGACTTTGCAACAAGATACGCATCCAACTCAGGAACTCGAATCTCCTCGACGTTCACGTTCACTCTAGTACCAACCTGAAGCTGCAACGCATTTCGAAGTTGTTCGATGTTCGCTCCTTGGCGACCAATGACAATACCAGGTTTAGAGGTATAAATAGTCACTGCAGTCGATGCCGCTTGTCGCTCTATATGCAACTTTGACACACCAGCCTCACTCAATTCTTTATTCAAAAAATCACGGAGTTTTTGATCTTGGATTGTAAATTCTGCATAAGTAGTATGAGGGGCATACCAACGAGATTGCCAATCCTTTGTAACCCCTACCCTGAATCCGTATGGATGTATTTTTCTTCCCATACTAATTAACCCTCCACAATCATCTGGATATGTGCAGTTCTTTTATTCTGTGGTGCTGAACGACCACGCGATCGAGCGCGCCACCTCTTCATAGTGACTCCCTCATCGGCCGTTGCGCTAATGACAATTAAGGCATCAGGATTTAAATCGAAATTATTCTCTGCATTTGCCTGAGCTGAACGTAATACCTGAGCCGCGAGCGAGGCACCTTTTTGTGGCATGAAATCTAAAGCTCGCAATGCCTCCGCAACTCGCATGCCCTGCACGGCTCGCAAAACGGGACGCACTTTTCGAGCTGATATTCTCTGGTCCTTTGCTATAGCTTTCACTTGCATATCGATTACCCTACATATCCCTCAATTGTTATAAACGACAAATTATCCACGTTGCGTCGTTCTTTCACTTTTACCCCTGTGACCTCGGAAGGTTCTCGTATAAGCAAATTCACCAAGTTTATGACCGACCATATTCTCAGAACACAAAACAGGAATATGCCTGCGACCATCATGCACTGCTATAGTCATTCCGACCATCTCAGGCAATATAGTTGACGCTCTTGACCAAGTGCGGATGATTACTCGCTCCTGACTGTTCTGAGCAGCCTGTACTTTCTTCCATAGCTTGGGGTGGACAAACGGCCCTTTTTTCCTTGAACGAGACATCTTCCAACCTCCTTAATATTTAGCGCCTACCAGCGCCTCGGCGCTGCACAATATATTTGTCAGTACGTTTATTTCTTCTGGTACGAAATCCAAGCGCGGGTTTTCCCCAAGGCGTCTTAGGACCCGGCATACCAACTGGGGACTTTCCTTCTCCACCCCCATGCGGATGATCATTTGGATTCATGACCGAACCTCTAACCTTGGGCCTTCGCCCGCGGTGACGAGATCTTCCAGCTTTTCCTAGTTTTATCTGCTGATGCTCAATATTACCGACAGCACCTATCGTGGCCATGCATGACTCAAGAACTTGTCTTCTCTCACCAGACGGCATGCGCAGTAGTGCGTAACCGCTATCTTTAGCCATTAGTTGAATAGATGCGCCTGCGGAACGACCCAGCTGTGCTCCACGTCCAGGAATCAGCTCAATATTGTGAATTACCGTACCAGTTGGAATCTCTGATAACGGAAGAGCATTACCCGGATTTATCGGAACTTCTGGTCCTGACACTATGCTGTCACCCACATTTAATCCGTCTGGAGCAATGATATACCGCTTCTCGCCATCAGCATAAAAAATAAGTGCGATACGTGAAGATCTGTTCGGATCATACTCAATCGAAGCGACTCGCCCAGGAATATTAAACTTTTCTCTCTTGAAATCAATGATGCGAAGCAAGCGTTTGTGGCCACCGCCACGGCGCCTCACAGAAATCTTCCCGTGACTGCGACCCGAAATCCTGTTCTTAGAAACCGTTAGTGACTTCTCTGGTCGCTTCTTTGTAAGTTCTTCGAAGGTAAATCCCGATGCATTACGGCGGCCTGGTGATGTAGGTCTAAAATTACGAACTGGCATTATTAGACCTCCTAGACCCCTTCAAACAATTCAATACTGTCACCGGTTGCCAACGTAACTATGGCCTTTTTCTTGAAAGGTAAGTTTCCGGCTCTACGACCAAACGCACCCCGAGGTCTCCGTCCACGAACCCTGAGAGTATTAACTGATTCAACCGTTACCTCAAATGCAAGCTCAACGGCTCGCTTAATTTCAGGCTTTGTGGCTCGCTCATGCACCTCAAATACGTATTTGCCTTGCAAAGCAAGTGCCGTACTTTTTTCAGTGATAATTGGCTCTCGTAAGATCTCGTAAGGATGAATTGATTTAACCATTATTCCTCACCTGCTTCGTTGACTTCAACTTCAAGTTTTTCGTTACTGCCTATTACAGTCTTTCCCCATAGAGCTTCGCATCTTCTTATGGCGTCAACCGTCAAAATTAAATTCTGCCGCTTACGCATCTCTACAACTGACAAAGTATCCGCATGTGTCAAATCAACGCCTTCTATATTTCGAGCAGAGCGATGAGCGATCGAGTCCGGGTTTCCAGTAACTATCAACACTGACTTATCAACACCTAAGTTTGAAAGCATGCCGGCGATGTGACTAGTTGATGGGCCATCAGTTAATCCAAGATCTGAAACTACTAACAGCTTATTTTCGTGCACACGTCTCGATAAAACAGACTTAATCGCTAGTCTTCGAATTCCTTTAGGAACCTTCTGTGAATAATCTCGAGGCTTAGGACCAAATACAACACCTCCACCTCGACGGGTCGGAGAACGACTTGCCCCTGCACGTGCCATACCACGGCCTTTCTGACCATATAACTTGCGAGTAGAACCTCGCACTTCGCCACGAGTTTTACTGGAGTGAGTTCCACTTCTTCTAGCAGCTAATTGGGCCGTTAATACTTGATGCTCTGCTGCATCATGAAGTGCAATTCCAAAGACACTCTCGTCAACTTCAATTTCTTCAATATTTTCCCCGTTGACATCGACCACCGATAAATTCATTAGGATTGCTCCTCTTCTTCACCATCAGGGACTATCTCGTCCTGTGTCTCCAAAGATTCACTTGCGGGAGATTGCTCGCTGGTGGTCTCAAGAACCGCCTCATCATTTGCGATTGGAGCTTCCTCAACTTCACCGATAACATCCTCAGAGACGTCGGTGACATCCTCACTAAGAACAGGTTCAATCACAACTTTAACTGGATCAATCGATCTCTTTCGGGCTTGCTTGACCTCAACTAAAGATCCATTCGGACCAGGTACATTCCCAGCTACAAAGATGAGGCCACGGGCTATATCAACCTCGACAACCAACTGATTCAATACTGTTCGAGATCGATTTCCCATGTGACCAGGCATCTTCTTGCCCTTGAAAACTCGACCAGGGTCAGTACCCGCACCTATTGATCCCGGAGCTCTCCACCGATCGCTCTGTCCGTGTGTCTTAGGTCCACCAGCAAAATCCCATCGTTTAACAACACCCTGAAAACCTCGACCTTTTGTACGAGCTGTCACGTCAACGTACATGCCACTCTGAAATCTATCAACGCTCAAACTAGTACCTACGTCTAATTCATCAGTCTCATTCGTTCGGAATTCTGCAAGAACAGTCATACTTACCTGCTCCTGACCCGATGCCCTCAAATGGCCGCGTTGAGCTCTAGTAGTTCGTTTACGATCACCAACTGTTCCAATTTGAACCGCAGAATAGCCATCGCGATCGATAGTCCGAACTTGAGTTACAACATTGTCAGCAAACTCAATAACCGTCGCACCATATGCGCGGCCAGCATCGTCATAACGAGTCAACATTCCTACCTTGCGTCCGAGCATTCCTGCTTGCATATTTCCTGACATATCTCTCGTGCTTCCCCCGCACTATTACTGTTCAAACCATCAAATACTAATAAAAATATTTGCACTTATATTTATAAAAGGCCAACCTACATCCTGATATTTACGTGAACTCCCGCACCTAGTTGAAGTTTTGTTAATTGCTCAACCGTTCGAGGCCCCGCTTCAATAATATCCACGAGTCTCTTATGCTTCCTAATCTCCCATTGATCTCTCGAATCCTTATCAATAAAAGGCGATCGATTCACAGTCTTTTTTCGAATTCTTGTCGGAAGTGGCACAGGACCTGCTACTACAGCACCAGTCCTTGCCGCAG
>Ga0114933_10002863_pt1 | contig 17349 bp, 13 predicted proteins | sample 4SBtaG_FD_89691 | JGI IMG/M metagenome (GOLD analysis project Ga0114933, IMG submission 89691) | Deep subsurface microbial communities from Kolumbo volcano to uncover new lineages of life (NeLLi) - 4SBTROV12_W25 metaG | ecosystem: Environmental > Aquatic > Marine > Volcanic | place: Kolumbo... | reverse complement strand
GCTGCTGGATGCCTACGTCGATATTTTTGGCAACTTTCCAAAGGCCTTGGAATACCGCTTTCGCACTCCTGTCAACCAGTTCATGGATGTGCTCGTCACAAATGAAACCTTCTATGCAATCACCACAGGTATCAAAAAGGGACTGTACTTCGGATTGATCAATCCTCTTAACGCTTTCCTTAAAGGATTGCCCTGGTGGTACACGAGTCTCTTCTTTGTGGCTATCGCTTACCTTGTAAGTGGGCGCGCGCTAGCGGTGATTACCTTTATCGGATTTTTGTTTATCGGCGCGACCGATTTGTGGGCTTTCAGCATGATTACCCTGTCGACAGTCACCGTGTCTGTGCTGATCTGTTTCATCGTTGGTGTGCCGCTTGGTATCCTGGCGGCCTACAGTAAAACTGCGGACAGAATCCTGAAACCCATACTGGATACCATGCAGACGATGCCGGTTTTTGTCTATCTGGTCCCGGTCATTATGCTTTTCGGCGGGGGGCAGATTCCGGCCGTGATCGCAACCGTGATCTATGCCATTCCCCCATTGATTCGATGCACGACTCTCGGTATTCGCGAACTGCCGGATGAAATCGACGAGGTCTCTGATTCATTTGGTGCATCGATCTTCCAGACTCTGATGAAAGTGAAGATTCCGATGGCGATCCCCGCCATTATGATTGGCGTGAATCAGGGCATCATGATGGCCCTTGCCATGGAGGTCATCACCCCGCTTATCGGCGGCAAGGGTCTCGGGCTTGAAGTCTTTACCGGAATGAGTACCGCCAGTATCGGAATGTCTTTGCAGGCCGGTATCGGGATCGTGCTGCTCGCCATCATCCTCGACCGGATATCCCAGGCGTGGACAAAAACACAGCGAGAGGCAATGGGTCTGTCCTAGCAGTCAAAATCCACCAATCAGACCTAGGATTCCCAGGACTCGGAGCAACCAAAACGACGCGTGAAACCGCGCTTTCGTGCCGTGAAAAGATCAATTCGTCGGGGATGCCAAGGAATCGCCAGATTGTGGTAAATCTATGGGTATGCCAATATGGCATTGAGATATCTCAAACTACGAGGAGGACAACAAAGTGAAGTTCACTTTCAAAGCGGCTCTTGCCGCAGTCATCATGAGCGTTGGCCTTGGTGCCGGCTCAACAGTGCAGGCGGGCAAACGCCTGGTACTCCCTGATCTTGACTGGACCGGCGCTGTCGTGACCTGTCGGACCATTCAGTGGGTGTTGGAGAACCACATGGATTACAAGGTCAAAACAGTATCCATGCCGGGCGGGCCTGGCGTTTGGGAAGCGATTCGCGCTGGCGATATCGACTTCTACTGCGAGACCTGGCCGTCATACAACCCGATCAAATCCGAGTACCTCACAGAATATGGCGGCGACGGCTCGCTGGTTCGCATTGCCGATACAGGCATTATCGGTGCCAGTGGTTATTTCACACCCCGCTATGTGGTGGAGGGAGACTCCACGCGTGGAATCGAAGCGGTGGCGCCCAATCTGAAGACCGTACAGGATCTGAATCAGTACAAACAACACTTCAAAAGTCTCGAGTCTGGTGATCGAGGCAACCTCATCGCGTGTCCCGAAGTTGCCTGGCTCTGCGAAGACCAGGAACGCATGGATGGCCTCGGGGTAGATTTTCACGCACAGAATATGGGCTCCGAGACGGCTCACTGGGCTGAGATGGAGGCCAAATACAAACGCGGTGAGCCTTTCATAGCCTATGCATGGGCGCCACACTGGATCTTTGCGGCCCTGGATCTTGTCGAGGTGGAACTGCCTCCGTACGATGAAGCAAAATGGCCTGCGACCAACTGGCCGCGGGACATCACCTTCAAATTCGGAAGCCCTGCTTCTGTGGAGGCACACCCGGAAGTCGTCGCACTGCTCGAAACGCATCGCCTGACGAACGCTCAGCAGGCCGGAATGATCTACGAAATAGACGTTAAGAAGCGGGATGTGGACGAAGTTGTGGATGAGTGGATGCAAGCCAACGAATCCGTATGGCGTACCTGGCTGCCCTAAGCCAACAAAGACTGCTGTTCACAAAACAGGCTCCTTCGGGGGCCTGTTTTTTTTGAATCCGGAAACTTAACTCAGGAGAGATGGCGATTACTTTCTCTTTCATTTTCTTTCGCCCTTTCCTGTTGTCGCGACAGCGTTATTTATCGTTCTGGCTAAATTCGGACTTGGAAAACTCGCAATCCGCGGGTTCGTTCCTGGCTCATTTTGGTATTGGCTACACAAAACATTTTCATGTTGCCGTTTTTCGCCTGTCTCCGGGCGCCTTGACCCGCCTAGCCGCGAGACGATTACCTAGTTGCTTTTACTTAAGCGTCGTATCGAAGTTATCTGAGCCATGATTGAAACCGCGATTTCAGCGGGATTTTTGCTCCCGATATCAAGTCCGATAGGCCCATGCAGTTTAGCTAGCTGATTCTCGGCTACACCAAATACTCCAGTCAGGCGGTCACATCTTCGACGGTGGTTCTGTCTCGAGCCCAGCGCTCCCACGTAAAATGGGTCATGGTTTAACGCCTCCACTAGTGCTAGATCATCCAGATTCGGGTCATGGGTTAATGCCAATACGGCGCTGGTTGGGTCCCGGGCCAGCATCTTGACAGCGTCATCCGGGAGCATGCTGACAACATCAGCACCTTTTACTGTCCACGTTTTTGCAAAATGCTCCCGTGGCTCGCAGACCAGGACATCGTAGTCAAGGGCTAGACCGATCTCTGCTACATATCTAGATAGCTCTCCCGCTCCGATAAGCAATAAACGCCATGCCGGCCCAAATACTTTTTTCATTGTTCTGCCATCGAATTCAAACTCCTGCCCTTTAACAGCTAACGTGAGCGACGTCGTTCCAGACGACAGCTCAAGACTTCTGCAGACCTGCTTTCGATTACGCAAAGCAGAGATCAATTCATCAATCTGATCTTTATCAATTTGTTTTTCAAACACCAACTCCAGAGCGCCGCCACAGGGCAGGCCGAAACGAATCGCATCCTCAGAGCTTATGTGGCGTTGAATTACTCCTACCTTGGACTCTTTCTTATGTACTTCTGTTAACTCTTTTTCGATGCAACCCCCCGAGACGGAACCAATAATTGCGCCATCGCCTCGAATCGCCGCCATCGAACCCACAGGACGTGGCGCAGAACCCCAACAACGTACAAGTGTGACCCATTCAACCTGATGGCCGTTGGCCAACCAGTTCTCCACATGTTCTAAAACTTCGAGGTCACTGTTATTCAAGATCGAAATCCATCGGTCGTTCTGAGTCTTTCCAGATCATGCGAGGTATCGACATCTATATGAACTGATTTGCTTTCAACCGGGCAGAACCAAACCGCATCGGAATTTTCCTTGATCAGGAGTCTTCCGCCCCGATCGCCGCTCAACGAAGACAGTTGAGGAAAAAATCTATTCGACCAAAGAACTGGGTTACCGGGTTGGTCTTCGTAAGTGGGGACCACAATTTCGGCCCGTGGATTCCTATTAAAGTCATGCACCAATTTATCAATTGTCTTGGCAGATATCAGAGGCATATCTCCGAGCATAATCACAGCGCCTTTCGCAGATTTATCCACAGACCTTATTCCCGCGCTGATTGATGTACCAATTCCTTGCTCATAGTCTAGATTCATGACATAGGTAACGTCTTCGCGTGCTAGGTCATTTTTGATTCTTTCGGACTCATGGCCCAAGACAACAATGACGCTACTGATCTGACTTTCCTGGAGGGCGGCAACCACGTGGTGAAGTATTGATTTTGCGCCAAGCTTCTCGAAGAGCTTGTTTTTCGGCCCCATCCTTAACGATCTACCGGCAGCCAGGATAACTGCTACTACATTTGGATCGGGGCCTGAGCCTTGCTCCTGACTTGTTTCTCGCACGAATATACTGCGATTTTTTTGACAACGGTCAGTCATTTCAGAAAAGAAGCGACTACGAGTTTGTGATAGTCGAGTTCATTTGGGGCGCCCCATTCCAAGAACGCGCCAAGATACTATGAATATGGCGCGCCCGGAGAGATTCGAACTCCCGACCTCATGGTTCGTAGCCATGCACTCTATCCAACTGAGCTACGGGCGCATACTGTTGGAAGGCCCGCGATTCTAACATGCGGGTCTTTATTTTTATTATGGATAAATGGCGGAGAGGGAGGGATTCGAACCCTCGATGGAGCTATTAACCCCATACTCCCTTAGCAGGGGAGCGCCTTCAGCCGCTCGGCCACCTCTCCTTGAGTTGCTACTTCAGATCAGGTTTTCTAATCTTCGCTGCCAGAAATTCTGGCGTCAGCAGAATTCCTTCCATCCTGACGATGCTGTGCATCACGGTCCAGAATCTCCTCCCGATGCACGGCGACATCCTTTGGGGCATTGATCCCCATTCTCACCTGGCCGCCTCGTAACCCTAACACGGTCACTTCAATATCATCGCCAATCTTCAGCGTTTCGCCAACCCGACGAGTCAATATCAGCATCCCTGCATCCTCCGTCTGCGAATTCTACAATACCACCACCATCCTGCCCGAACGCCTGAGTATCAGGTTTCTTGCGCCTCGGTTAACGTTTCCTCGGTTACATCGCCTTCCAGTTCAAAGGCTTTATGCAGGGCCCGCACGGCGAGCTCGAGATACTTGTCGTTGACGCCAACAGAGATCTTGATCTCTGAGGTCGAGATGAGCTCAATATTGATGCCCTCTGCCGCCAGCGTATCGAACATCTTCGCCGCGACCCCTGAATGAGAGCGCATTCCAACGCCTACAATAGCGATCTTGGCGAGTGTGTCATCACCCACGACATCGCGTGCATTCAACTCCTGCGCAATCTCATTCAGCAGCTTCATTGCCTGAGCGTATTCATTGCGATTAACAGTAAACGTCAGATCGGTTGTACCGTCCTGAGCTACGTTCTGAATGATCATATCAATGTTGAGATGCGCCGCTGAGATCGGCCCAAAGATCCGCGAAGCGATTCCAGGCTGATCGGGTACGCCCCGGATGGTGACCTTTGCCTCATCGCGGTTGTAGGCGATTCCGGCGATTAAAGGCTGTTCCATATCACTTACCTCATGAGTAATCAATGTGCCCGGACCATCCTCAAACGAAGACAACACTCGAAGCGGCACGCGGTATTTCCCGGCAAACTCGACTGAACGTGTCTGCAGGACTTTCGCCCCCTGACTGGCGAGCTCCAGCATCTCTTCGACTGTGATCTGAGCGAGTCGTCTCGCCTCGGGGACAATGCGGGGATCGGTCGTATAGACCCCGTCGACATCTGTAAAGATACGGCATTCATCAGCCTCGAGAGCGGCTGCCATAGCCACGGCAGTGGTGTCAGAACCGCCGCGCCCCAGGGTAGTGATGTTTCCCTCTTCGTCGACACCCTGGAATCCCGCGACCACAACTACGCGGTTATTCTCGAGGTCCTCACGAACACGGGCGGCATTAATATCGAGGATCCTGGCTTTGCCATGAACGTTGTCCGTTAGGATCTGGACCTGACCCCCGGTGTAGGAGCGGGCTTCGATACCCCGCTTGTTAAGTGCCATCGACAGCAGCGCAATCGTGACCTGCTCCCCGGTCGACACCAGCACGTCCATCTCCCGGGCCTGCGCATCGGGATCAATCTCCTCTGCCAGCCCCAACAGTCGGTTGGTTTCTCCCGCCATCGCCGAGACAACCACAACGAGGCGCTCGCCCTTTTGATGGCTTGCGCTCACGCGATCTGCTACCGCGTCGATTCTCTCAACGGAGCCCACGGAGGTACCGCCATATTTTTCGACTGCTATAAACATATTCTTTGCAAGACTCACAACCGGGGCGCGCATTAAACCCTTTTTGGGGAGACAGGTAAAGTTCTGAAAAACTTAAAGCGCTCTAAAGGGAACCTAGCCAGTGCGGCACATCAGCGAGCGCGCCGTCGAGACCATCAATTTTTGCGCCCCCGCCTTGAGCAGAGTCCGGACGGCCCCCGCCCTTGCCGCCCACTTTAACGGCCAGGTCTGCGACGAGTTTGCCTGCATGACAGCAATCGGTGAGATCCTTACTGACGCCCACCAAGAGGGTCGCCTTACCGTTTTGCACTCCTCCCAAGACCACCACCGCCGAGCCCAGTCGATCTTTCAGTCGATCCATCATTACCCGAAGCCCTTTGATATCTACGTCGTCATAGCGCTTAACGAGCACGCGTATCCCGTTAACTTCCTGAATCTCGCTTGCAGGATCATCGCCCATGCCGCCTGCAGCCAATTGGCCCTGCAAGTGCTCGACCTTGCGCTCGAGCTCTCGAACCCGTGTCGAGAGGCTGGTGGCACGTTCTTCAAGATCAGAGCGACCGGTTTTCAAGACTGCGGCCAGCCGGTTGAGCGTCTCGCTTTCATTGACCCCATGCACGTAGGCGGCTTCGCCGGTCAAGGCCTCAACGCGGCGCACGCCCGCCGCAATACCGCCCTCTGAAATAATCCGGAAACTGCCGATATCACCGGTGCGCCGCACATGCGTGCCCCCGCAAAGCTCGAGGGAGAACTCACCCATCGATACAACCCGCACATCTTCCTCGTACCTTTCTCCGAAGAGCGCGGCAGCACCCTGCGCTCGCGCGTCTTCCAGTTTCATGAGACGTGTGCCGACATCATTATTCGCCCGGACCTGCTGATTCACGAGACGCTCGACTTCGTTGATCTCAGCGCCGGACATCGCATCGCCATGCGAGAAATCAAATCGCAATCTTTCGTTGTTTACCAACGAGCCTCTCTGCTGAACATGAGCGCCCAGTACCTCCTGAAGCACAGCGTGCAGCAAATGCGTCGCAGAGTGATTGGCCGCGGTAGCACTTCGGCTTTGTGCATTCACTTCAGCATTCACTTGAGTGTCTTTTGCCAGCGAACCGGAAACCACCTTGCCCGCATGGGCAATGACCTTGTGTGCCAGAAAATGCACATCCGAGACCTCAAAGCGGCCGCCGGGCCAGATCAGAAAACCCTTGTCTCCCACCTGTCCGCCACTCTCTGCATAAAAGGGTGTGGTGTCGAGAATCACCAATGCCTCGGCGCCTTCGCTGATGCTCTCCGTCTCGGTGTCTTCGGCAACGAGCGACAACACCGTTGCATTGCCATCAAGATGTTCATAGCCAGAGAAGTCTGTTCGCTCTTCAATGCTGACTTTGGCAACCCCTTCCATCCGGAACTGACTGGCTGCACGGGCACGGTCGCGCTGACCTGTCATGGCTTCCTCGAATCCTTCCATATCCACGGTCAGTCCCCGCTCCCGGGCATAGTCCGCCGTGAGATCCGCGGGAAAGCCAAACGTGTCGTAAAGCCGAAAAGTCAGATCGCCTGGAATCACCGTCCCCGACAATTCAGTGAGTTCCTGCTCAAGAATGCGCATGCCCTGCCCCAGGGTCTGGGCGAAGCGTTCGCCTTCGATGGCCAATGCCTCCTCAACGCGCTGCTGGGCCTCAACAAGTTCAGGACAGGCTTCGCCCATCTCCTCAACCAGAGGGGCAACCAGTTTATGCATGAAAGGCCCCGATGCGCCGGCCTGATAACCGTGGCGAATCGCACGGCGGATGATGCGGCGAAGCACATACCCCCGACCTTCGTTAGAGGGGACGACGCCGTCCGTAATTAAGAACGCGCTTGATCTAATGTGATCCGCTATGACCCTCAGGGACGTGCTGTTGAGATCGTCGCAACCGGTTGCTTCGCCCGCGGCCTTGATCAGGGCAACAAAAAGATCTGTCTCGTAATTGCTGTGCACGCCCTGCAGCACGGCGGCGAGGCGCTCAAGCCCCATCCCGGTATCCACTGAAGGTTTGGGCAGCGGGGTATCGTTGCCGTCGGCATCACGATTGAACTGCATGAACACCAGATTCCAGATTTCTACATAGCGGTCACCATCGGCTTCCGGAGTCCCTGGCGGGCCTCCTGCCACCTCAGGGCCGTGATCGTAGAAAATCTCGCTGCAGGGACCACACGGACCGGTGTCGCCCATGGCCCAGAAATTATCGCTCGCACCAATGCGTGCGAAACGCTCGGCAGGAACCCCCATGTCGCCTAGCCAGATATCTGCAGCCTCGTCGTCCTCATCAAATACCGTGATCCAGAGTTTTTCAGCTGGCAGACCATATCCTTCGGTCAGCAATGTCCAGGCGTGCTCAATAGCCTCACGCTTGAAATAGTCGCCAAAGCTGAAATTGCCCAACATCTCAAAAAAGGTATTATGCCGGGCCGTGTAGCCCACGTTGTCGAGATCGTTATGCTTGCCGCCGGCACGAACACAGCGTTGCGCGGTCACCGCACGGTTATAGGCTCTTTTGTCCTGCCCGAGAAAAACATCCTTGAACTGCACCATACCGGCGTTGGTAAAGAGCAGCGTGGGATCGTTATGGGGCACTAACGGACTGCTGGACACGATTTCGTGCCCGTTTGCAGCGAAGTAATCAAGGAACTGCTTTCGGATCTCCCGAGTTTTCATATCTATCCAGTTTATGCGGCGGTAAACACCGCCGTCCGCCAAGGCAAATGCCGAGGAAAACCGTGATTTTAACCGGGACTTTGCCATTCGCCGAGCACCTGACGAATGGTTTCTATATCAAATCCTCTTCTCTGTAGATAAGAAGCGCGTCGAGCCCAGTCCTTGTAGTCCTGGATAACGGGATTGGGGAAATGGGCCGCATGCCTGGCAGCAGCGACTTCAGGCCAGGACCACTCTGCTCCGGCAAGCGCCTCATCAATGATTAGCGGATCGACGCTGCGCTGGCGCAGCTCCTGGCGAATGTAGTCCGGACCGTAGCCGGTCTTTAACCGATGGGAGACAAGCGCTTCGGCGTAACGTACATCAGAAAGCTGGTTGCGCGCGCAAAGCTCATCCAGCACCCGATCCACGAGAGGATTCTCAAAACCACGCTGGAGGAGCTTCTGCTGCAACTCTCTGCGGCTGTGCTCGCGCCGCGTGAGCAATTTCAGCGCCTTGTCACGAATCTCGTTATAAAGATCCGCATCGGGCTCGTTCATAAGGCAGTCTGCGATCTGGACTTCTTTTGCGTAACCTGCCCCAACCTTGTCCTGACCCCGCCCTAATCCAGGGTCTAGGCTTCGGCTTCGGACTCAGGCTCAGGCTCAGAAACTTCCCCAGCAGACTCCGGTTGTCCGAGATTGTTGAGGCCCATTTTCTGTCGCACCACATTTTCGATCTCACCTGCCGTATCCGCGTGCTCTCTTAGGAACTCACGGACGTTATCCCTGCCCTGACCGATCCGCTCGCCGTTATAGGAGTACCAGGCTCCTGACTTCTCGACGATCTTGTGCTCGACCCCCATATCGATCAACTCTCCTTCCTTTGAGATACCTTCGTTGTAGAGGATGTCGAATTCACACTTTTGAAATGGTGGCGCCACCTTGTTCTTGACGACCTTGACGCGGGTCTGGTTCCCGAGAATCTCATCGCCCTTCTTTACGGCACCGATTCGCCGGATATCGAGACGAACCGAAGAGTAGAACTTGAGGGCATTACCGCCCGTTGTAGTCTCAGGATTACCAAACATCACACCGATCTTCATTCGGATCTGGTTAATGAAGATCACCATCGTGTTCGAGCGCTTGATGTTGGCAGTCAGTTTGCGAAGCGCCTGCGACATGAGTCGGGCCTGCAGACCAACATGGATATCGCCCATTTCGCCTTCAATTTCAGCTTTTGGCGTCAATGCGGCGACCGAGTCGACAACGATGACGTCAACCGCCGCTGAGCGCACCAGCATATCCGCGATTTCAAGCGCCTGCTCTCCGGTGTCCGGTTGAGAGACCAAAAGATCATCGACCCGCACGCCAAGGCGCTCGGCATAAGCGGGATCAAGCGCGTGCTCGGCATCGATAAAGGCACAAGTCCCTCCAACTTTTTGCGCTTCGGCAATCACGGAAAGCGTCAGCGTTGTCTTGCCAGAGGATTCCGGGCCATAGATTTCAACAACACGGCCGCGGGGCAATCCGCCGATTCCCAAGGCAATGTCCAATCCCAGTGAACCCGTCGAGACACTGTCAATGCTTTGGCCGGCTTGAGCATCCCCCAGGCGCATCACCGAGCCTTTACCAAACTGTCGTTCGATCTGCCCAAGCGCTGCGTCTAAGGCCTTCTGCCTGTTGTCATCCATGTGTTGCTCCGATTGCGTACTTAAATTCGAGATTACTGTTTATGTTCTGTTGCTTGTGTCGTGGCGATTATGCGCGTCTGGCGCCGAGTACTTCCGAGAATCAGGGGTCATTATTTCATAATCCAAATGTTGAACCCAGAGACCTGCTTCACAAAATCAGCCGGGGATTGCCTCGGCCCGTCGGGCAAGTTCTAAAAGGGCTGTAGTGACGCTCTGGCGGCGAACCTCCTCACGATCGCCATGGAAATGAAAGCGCTCACTGGCGGCCACGCCACCGGGGAACTGCCAGGCCATATAGACCGTGCCAACCGGTTTTTCCTCGCTGCCCCCGCCTGGTCCGGCGATGCCGGTCACAGACACCGCAACACTGGCGTCTGTTCTCTCCAGCGCTCCAGAAACCATCGCCTCTGCCACCTCCCCACTCACAGCCCCGTAACTGGAGATAACCGAACCCGGAACGCCCACAAGGGTTGCTTTGGATGTGTTGCTATAAGTTACCAGGCCGCACTCAAACCAATCCGAACTTCCCGCGAGAGACGTCACGACCTGGCAAATCCAACCGCCGGTGCAAGATTCAACAGTCGCGAGGCGCCAGCCCCGCCCACGCAAGATTTCGCCGGCTTTTAGGGCAATCTGGGAAAGTTCCTCTGATTTGGTCATACGAAAATAGTATCCACAACGGTCTCAGACTGTTCTAGCAGGCATTATCATTGATGGGTGACTCACAGCGTGAGCCCACGGCCTGATTTCCAGTTTTGGGGATTGGGCCTCGTCTTTAATGATAATGACCTTTTGGAGTGACCGGAACATGAAAACACTGCAAACGCAGGCCCCACCTCAGACCTTCATGTCATTTTGGGCCTTTTTGCTGATGACACTCTGTCTTGTGCCGATCTCACCGGCCGAAAGCGCCAACCAAGAGCGGGAAGATCGCCTTACTGAGGAGATGGAAGCCAACCTCTTTGACGGGGACGTGATCTCCCTTTTGCCCGACGGCGGGACTTTTGCAGCCGTCGAGATGGAATCACAGGCCGACTCTACCCGGGGGGGCATCATCCTGCTGCATGGCCGGGGATTTCACGCCGATTGGCCCGAGAATATCGGACCCCTGCGCGTAGGGCTTTCGGAAGCGGGGTGGCATACGCTTTCCTTGCAGATGCCGGTACTTGAGAAATCGGCCAAGTATTTCGACTACCTGCCGGTGTTGCCAGAGGCCTTGCCCCGAATCGACGCTGCCATCGCGCACCTTAGCGACCAGGACATCTCACCGGTTGTTTTGCTGGCTCACAGTTGCGGGGCACATATGGCGATGCTCTGGATGGAGCAAAATGGTGACTCCGGCATCGATGCCTTCGTCGGGATCGGCATGGGCGCCACAGACTACAAACAACCGATGCGCCATCTTTTTCCTTTCGCTTCCGTAGCCATGCCGGTTCTCGACCTTTATGGAGAGGAAGATTTTCCGGCAGTTCATCGCATGGCAGCTGAACGACTGGATCTGATGAATAAAGGAGGGAATCCCCTCTCCCAGCAGATTGTCTCTGCCGGGGCAGATCACTACTTTACGGACAGAAGCGACCAACTCACCGAGGAAATCAGTACCTGGCTGGATTCTCTCGGTTGGGATTAAAGGGTCAAAAATCCCCTTAATCTCGTAATATTCAGCCCGATTCTGATCGTAGGGTTTGTGATAGCCTGCGGCATTTCCACAAGAAAATCGGCTTTCGCTCTATGCTTAACCCATAGAGGGTTAAAAAAATAACTACAAGCCGAAAGTTCAGGAGGATATTATGGCGAGGGCCGACCACCCCGATATCGAGAAGTTTCTAGAGGGAGTAAAGACACGCAATCCCGGTCAGCCGGAGTTTGTGCAGGCTGTGCAAGAAGTAGCTCAGGACATTTTCCCCTTCATTCAGGATAAGACGGAATACCACGAGTACCAGATCCTGCGTCGTATCGCAGAACCTGATCGAGTTGTCAGTTTTCGTGTCTGCTGGGAAGACGATGAAAACAATATCCGGGTACAGCGTGGTTGGCGTGTCCAGAACAACAACTCAATCGGACCATATAAGGGAGGGATCAGGTTCCATCCTACTGTCACCGAAGGAGTGCTTAAGTTTCTGGCATTCGAGCAGACATTCAAGAACAGCCTGACTGGTCTTCCGATGGGCGGAGGAAAAGGTGGGTCGAACTTCAATCCTCGCGGAAAATCTGAGCACGAGGTCATGCGGTTTTGCCAGTCTTTCATGACAGAACTTTTTCGTCATGTTGGAGACGATATTGATGTCCCCGCGGGCGATATTGGAGTGGGTGCGCGGGAAATCGGTTATATGTTCGGGCAATACAAGCGCATCACCAATCGGTTCACTGGCGTGCTGACCGGCAAAGGGCTCGAATACGGCGGCAGCCTGATTCGGACCGAAGCGACCGGCTATGGCGCGATCCTCTTCATGCAGAACATGCTGGAGCACATAGGGGATTCGGTAGAGGGGAAAACCTGTGTTATCTCCGGGTCCGGTAACGTGGCGACCCACGCCGCAGAAAAGCTGGTCCAGCTAGGCGGCAAGCCGGTGACGTTCTCTGACTCCGATGGATTCATTCATGATCCAGAAGGTCTCACGCTTGAGAAAATCGATTGGGTGAAGGATCTGAAAACCAATCGACGCGGACGCATCGCAGAGTTTGTCGATGAATTCAAAGGGGCCAGTTATCACGCGGGAGAACGCCCTTGGGGTATCCCTTGTGATCTGGCCGCACCTTGCGCCACGCAGAACGAAATCAATGGAGATGATGCCAAGACGCTTGTCAAAAATGGCTGCCTTGCGGTGAGTGAAGGCGCAAATATGCCAACAGACCTGCATGGCGTAGAGGCGTTTAAAGAAGCGGGCATTCTTTTCGCACCGGGCAAAGCTGCCAACGCAGGGGGTGTCGCAGTGTCGGGTCTCGAAATGAGTCAGAATTCAGCGAGGCTTTCCTGGAGTGAAGACGAACTGGAGTCTCTACTGGGGGGTATTATGAAACGCATCCACTCCAGCTGTGTGGAGTATGGCGCTTCATCAGGCGAGAGCGCAGTTGACTATGTCAAAGGAGCGAACATCGCGGGCTTCAAGAAAGTGGCTGACGCCATGCTGGCCTATGGGGTCGTCTAGCGCCTGAGGTTTTTCGGGAGGCCTAAACCTCCCCTGCAGACTAGAAGACAAGTTAGTAAACCACTTTACTCTGGTCCTAAGGCCTAAAACTAGCCAGGAAGAGACCGTCTAGAGTCTGCTCACCTGAATGAGTTGCCATACCTGTCCAAGCCACTTGAGAAAGTGGCGTCCCCAAGGGGATTCGAACCCCTGTTGGCGCCGTGAAACGGCGGTGTCCTAGGGTTAATTAGATAGTCGACCTAGCCGATCCGTTAACTAACAACATGTTCATAAAGGAAGGCGCTAGTCAATCGTCTACCTAATTCAGGGTCCTATCCTATAATATCGATTCAGAAGGTATGCGAGACGCATGAACGAAGTTACAGCCATCGAACTCTATGAAAAAGCTCGGAGACTCCACGAGCGAGGGAAATTGTCTCGGGCTGAACAGTTCTATAGGAAAGCAATTAAGACCAATAAGCGCTTCGCCCCTGCCCATAACAATTTGGGTAACATGCTCGTAGACCGAAATCGGTTAGCCGAGGCAACACGCGCCTATCAAGATGCGCTTGCGCATGCTCCCGGCGATCCAAGGGTTCTCAACAACCTCGGGAACGTTCTTCACCTAAGAGGGAAGTCTAAAGAGGCAGTCTCCTTACTTTATACCGCACTCGAAACTGATCCCGATTACTTGGATGCCCTCAATAATCTTGGCAACGCATTATCCAGCCTTGGTCGATTCAATGAGGCCACGGCCGTCTACCACAAGGCAATTCAACTCGCTCCTAATTTTGCGCAACTTCACCTCAATCTAGGTCGTACCTTGATGGATTCAGGGAAACTCGAGTTTGCGATCGACAGCTTTACGCAAGCTATTACTCTAGATCCGAATTATGCGCAGGCTTACTACAGCCGTGGTAACGCTTTCCAGGACTTAGGTCAATTTACGGACGCATCAGAAAGTTACCAACAGGCGCTTCAAATCAATCCGAGCGCCTCGATAGTTCATCTTGCGTTAAGTGGCCTCAAAAAGTATGAAGATACTGATCCGCATATTGCCGTTATGCAGAACCTACTTGGGACTTATCGCCAGGATGACCCTAATCGGGCCATGTTGTGCTTTGCGCTAGCTAAAGCCTATGACGACCTGAGAGAGTTTGACCGCAGTTTTCACTATCTTAGCGAGGGTAACCGTCTCCGGAGCAAGCAACTCGATTACGATTTAGAAAATGACCGGGCGTTGGTTTCAACAATTGAGGGACTGTTTGGCCTTAGTTCGTGTAATTTTAATTCAGCATCTGATTCAGACTTGCCAAACATACCGATTTTTGTTGTTGGAATGCCTCGTTCAGGAACCTCGTTGGTAGAACAGATTCTTGCAAGTCATGGCCATGTATATGGGGCTGGAGAACTTGATACCGTCAATAGAAGTTTACGTTCTTCTATTCGACAAGGGAGCACCAAGAATGAGGCGAAACTCGAAGAAGACATCCTTGAAATGTCGGTTGAGCAATTACGTCGCACCTATTTTGAGACGTTAGCCACTCTGAATGTTCCAGAGCGATATGTAGTAGACAAAATGCCGCTCAACTTGCTCTGGGTCGGATTCATACTAAAAGCGCTCCCAGAAGCAAAGATTGTTCACATGAAAAGATGTCCGCGCGCGACATGCTGGTCAATCTACAAACAACACTTTTCTACAAACGAGCTAGGGTTTGCGTACCGCTTGGCCGATATTGCTGGTTTCTATAACCTCTATTCGAGTTTGATGTGCTTTTGGCATGCTCGATATCCGGGAAGGATCTATACATTGGAGTATGAGGAGCTGACCGAGAGCCAAGAGCATGAGACAGAAAATCTTTTAGAGTTCTGCGGGCTCGAATGGGATCCCAATTGCCTAAGTTTTCACAACACAAAAAGGTCGGTAACAACCGCAAGTGCTGTACAGGTGCGCCAGAAGATGTACAGGGGGAGTTCCGAGAAGTGGAAAAACTATGAGAAATACCTTGATCCGCTGCTGAATACCTTGGCTAACTAGGTTAGGGGAGGCCATCTCCACAACAGCCGAACCGAGGCCAAAAGCACAAGCCCTTGCCCATGCTTTCAATAAGCCCAGGCAGGGAGGTACTGAAGGATGCAAAACGCCGTAATGGTGGCGTCCCCAAGGGGATTCGAACCCCTGTTGCCGCCGTGAAAGGGCGGTGTCCTAGGCCAACTAGACGATGGGGACATTTATGGTGGAGCCGGACGGGATCGAACCGACGACCTCTACAATGCCATTGTAGCGCTCTCCCAACTGAGCTACGGCCCCGAGAGAACGCCGTATTGTCGTTTTTTGACCCGACGGGGTCAAGCGCCCTGCTCTGCCCGCGCCGCAATAAAGCCAATCGCGGAATCAATCCGCTCAAGAGTTCTCTCTTTGCCGACGAGTTCCAGGGTGATATCAATCGGCGGAGTGGCGGCCGTCCCTGACACCGCAACCCGAAGCGGCTGGGCGATTTTACCCAACTTGGAGTCGTTCGCTTCGACACATGCTTGCAAGGCATCATGAATTGTCTGCGCCTGCCAGCCGGACAGCGCCTCGAAACGCTCACGAATATCCGACATCAATCCCGCAGCGACGGGCCGCAGGTGCTTCTTGGCGGCACCCTCATCATATTCATCAAAATCACTGTAAAAATAGAGACTCTTATCGATCAATTCATCGATGGTTTGGGCACGTTCACGCAGCGCGTCAGCGACCGATCGCAGTGCGGGACCCGACGCAATCTCTACACCACGCGCCTCGAGCCCTGCGGCCAGAAGAGCGCCAAGCCGATCAGCATCCGCCTCTTTGATGTAGTGCTGATTCAGCCATTTGAGCTTATCGAGATCAAAAGCGGCGGCCGCACGATTAACCTCCCCAAGATCAAAGAGTCCAATCATCTCCTTGGTCGAGAAGACTTCCTGGTCGCCGTGGGACCAGCCCAGGCGCAGCAGATAGTTGCGCATGGCCTCGGGCAAGAAGCCCTGATCCCGATACTCCAGCACACTTACCGCGCCATGACGCTTCGAAAGACGTTGGCCGTCTGAGCCAACGATCATCGGCACATGCGCAAAAACCGGCAAAGAAGCGTTTAAAGCGTTGAAGATATTGACCTGTCGTGGAGTATTGTTCACGTGGTCATCTCCACGAATGACATGAGTGATGCCCATGTCCATGTCGTCCACCACGACAGCAAAGTTGTAGGTGGGCATGCCATCGCCCCGGGCGATCACGAGATCATCGAGCTCATCGTTGCTGATATTGATGCGCCCCCGAACCAGGTCCTCGAAAATGACTGATCCCTCCAGAGGATTCTTAAATCGAAGAACAGGATCGATACCAGGCCGGGAGGGATCGTCCATATCTCGGCATTTTCGGTTATAGCGGGGTTTAATGTTCTGCGCGCGCTGTTGTTCTCGCACCGCATCCAACTCTTCTGGAGTGCAATAACAGTAATAAGCAAGGCCCTGATCCAGAAGCTGGTCCAGCACTTCACGATACCGAGCGAGGCGGTCACTTTGATAAATAGGACCTTCATCCGCTTTAAGACCCATCCATTGCATGCCTTCCAGAATGGCATCCACCGAGGCCTGGGTAGAGCGCTCACGGTCAGTATCCTCGATCCGCAGCACAAACTCGCCACCATGATGGCGGGCATAGAGCCAGGAGAATAAAGCCGTTCGTACCCCGCCGATATGCAGGTATCCGGTGGGGCTCGGCGCAAATCGGGTTCGAACAACGGACATCACTGGGTCCTGCGTGGAATCGGAGACCGAATTCTAATTATAATAAGCGTCCCGCGCACCCTTGATCACAAGGGTGCGCAATCCACACGGGGCGCGTAGCTCAGCGGGAGAGCACTGCCTTCACACGGCAGGGGTCACTGGTTCAATCCCAGTCGCGCCCACCATTTATCCTTCTTGTTTCAAGGGTCTACGACAGTCAGTCAAGACTGTCTCCGTTGGAAACCCTCACTTGGCACACTCTTGGCACAGTGAGGATTCAATATGGCCTCTATCAGGAAG
>Ga0114933_10002862_pt1 | contig 17349 bp, 12 predicted proteins | sample 4SBtaG_FD_89691 | JGI IMG/M metagenome (GOLD analysis project Ga0114933, IMG submission 89691) | Deep subsurface microbial communities from Kolumbo volcano to uncover new lineages of life (NeLLi) - 4SBTROV12_W25 metaG | ecosystem: Environmental > Aquatic > Marine > Volcanic | place: Kolumbo... | reverse complement strand
TTCTCCTCGAACATCCAGAACTCGAACTCCGAGCCGACCAGCGGCCGAACTCCGCTCGCCTCGGCCCGCGCGACCACGCGCTTCATCAATCCGCGTGGACACGCGGCGTGGGGCTTGCCGGTGGCCGCGTCATGGAAGTCGACGAGGAAACACGCCGTGTCCGGCTCGTAGGGCAAGACGCGGAAGCTCGAGACGTCGATCTTCGCGAGCGCGTCCGGGTAGCCCGAGTGCCAGCCCGTGACCTTCGCGTTGTCGTAGAGCTGGTCCGCGATGTCCCAGCCGAAGATGACGTCGCAGAACCCGAACCCGTCGTCGAGCGCGGACCAGAACTTCTCCAGCGAGATCAATTTGCCGCGCAAGACCCCGTCGATGTCGAAGCCACCCACCTTGACCTTGCGGATTCCGTGCTCGGCGAAGGTCTTCTCCAGCTCCGTTCGATCCATGAGCGCGCCCTCCTTCAAACCGCGCCGATGGTGCCGACGCTGGGCTGGATTCTTACCAGCCTGCGCGCTGAGCGACGAGATCATTGGCACAATCGAACGATGTCCACTCAGGATCGCGTCAAATGGGATGCCCGCCACGGGAACACGGAGGCCGGCTCCTCGAAGCCGCCCACTTGGCTCGCGGCGCACGATGCCTTGCTGCCGCGTCAAGGGCGCGCGCTCGATATTGCGAGCGGCACGGGCCGAATCGCCATCTGGGCACATCAGCGAGGGCTCGAGGTCACGGCGCTCGATATCTCCCCGGTGGGCCTCTCGAAGATTCGCGCGGTGGTGCCGGAGATCCGAACGGTCGAGCGGGACCTCTCGGAAGAACCGACGCTGCCGACCGGCCCATTCGCCCTGATCAGCTGCTTCCACTACCGGCAGCCGTCGCTCTGGCCGTCGATGATCGAGGTTCTCTCCCCGGGCGGGGTGGTGGTGGCGGAGCTGCTCACGGTGGCGAACCTCGAGCGGCACGCTCACCCCTCGCGGCGCTGGCTCGTCGAGCCGGGAGAGCTGGCTGGCTGGGCCCCCGGTTTGGAGCTCGTGGTGATGGAGGAGGGATGGTTTGGAGACCGCCATTCGGCGCGCCTCATCGCTCGAAAATGATCGCCATTTCCGTCAGTCCGAGGCCCCCCAAACCGTCTGTCTGATACTCGAAAGGAGAGACTAGAAGATGCTCAAGATGGGGGAACGAGGACAGGAAGTGCGGCTCATGCAGGCGAAGCTGGTGAAGCTCGGGTTTGAGCCCGTGAAGGTCGATGGGATCTTCGGACCGGTCACTCGCTGGGCCGTTCTGAACCTGCAGGCCATGTTCGGCTACACGATCGACGGAATCGTCGGTCGCGGAACCGCGCGGCTGATCGATGCTCAGGTCAGCCATGGCTGGAGCACCAAGAACGAGAACGCGATGCTCTGGGCGCTCAAGGCGCAGGGGCTGCTCTCGCGGTCGCACGCCCGGCATCACTGGGGCTAGCACCGATCCGGTACGAACAGGCGCGGCCGCGGGAACGAGTGTTCCTGCGGCCGTGCCGCTTTTCCGTCGTCCTAGAAGGGGAGCGCCAGCTGGTTCACGTGTACGAGCCCCCCGCGCCGCTTTCGGCGTCGCGTGCCCGGCTCGTCCGCGCGTGGCCCGCCGAGCGTCTCGACGGCCTCCGGGATCGAGAGGTCGAGCGACTGGTCCTGGTGAGCGCAGCGCACCGAGACCCGACGTCCGGCAAGGGCAGCCCGCACCTGCGCGAGTGCGAGCATCGGCGCGTTGTTCTTCTCGGACAGGTGCATCAGCACGATCTCTCGGGTCTCCCGGCCGAGTCGAGCGGCCAGGTGGGCCGCTTGCTGATTCGACAGATGACCGACCCTCGAGGCCACGCGCTTCTTCAGGAAGTCGGGGTAGGGGCCGTCCGCCAGCATGGCCGGATCATGGTTGGCTTCCAGCAAGACGAGTTGGCACCGGGCCAGGTGCGCAGCGAGCTTGCGGGGCACGTGCCCGAGATCGGTGACGAGCCCCGCTCGGGTGCCTCGGTGGTCAAAGACCAACGCGACGTTGGGTGCGTCGTGCGGCACGGGCATCGGCTCGACACGAATGTTCCCAATGTCGAACGGGGTGTTGAAGCCGAAGACGCGGGTTGGCAGACGCCCGAGGCGCAGACGCCGGCTCGTCGCTTCGGTCATCCAGATGGGGCAATCGAAGTGGCGTGCCACCTCCTTGGCCTTGCCCACGTGATCGCCATGCGGATGGGTGAGCACCAAGCCGTGCACGCCGACGGATGCCCCGAGCGCGCTGCGCATGCGCGACTCGATGACGCCCTTGCTCACGCCAGCGTCGACGAGAATCCTCGAGCCGCCGGCGCTGACCAGCGTCGCGTTGCCCCCACTTCCGCTCGCCAGGATGGTGACTCTCACGGGGCCATCATGGCAGGCGAGATCTCGGGGCTCCAGTAGGAATCGGCGTCGGCGACCTCGGAGGGAGCTCAGCCGCCGTCCATCGGCACGCCGCCGTCGAGCGACATCGTCCCGCCATCGGCCTCGATGCAGGCGTTGGTGACGGGCGGACCGGGGGTCAGTCCGCCCCACTGCAGCCGCGTCCCGGTGAAGCGCACCCCGACGCTGATCGCGTCACAGACGGCATCCACGCCGCCGCTGCCCGCGCGTGACCGCACGTCGGCGACGGTGTCGAGCTGCCCCAGGAGGATGTCGTAGGAGTCACTGTCGCGGCAGATGCCAACATTCTCCGCCGTCGAGAGCAGGTCGATGATGCTCCAGCGACCCGAGACGACCGTGTTCTCGAGCGTCATTCCGTCGTCCGAGATCCGGCCCGTGGCCGTGGCGTTGGTGAGGCGAACGAGCACGCCGACGTCTTCGGCAGGGAAGAGGATCTCGAAGCGCTCTGGAAGCTGCGCCACCACCATGCGATCGGCCACGTAGGCGTTGTCGTCGCGCAGAAGAGGCTGGTCGGGGTTGCCGCCCAGGAAGGTCTCGTCTCGGAAGAACCCGTAGTCCGTTCCATCCCAGGTCGGAAACGGGACCGGCATGCCCTCGTTCACGGGGATGAAGTTCTCCACCGTGTGGGGGTGCGGCATTCCGTCGACCTCCGGCACGACGTAGATGGCGTTGGTCACCGTGATGTCGATGCGCGAGTCGTTGTCGGTGCCGTTCCAGCCTCGGATCCGCACGACCGGCATCCGGCCCTCCTCTTGGGCCTGACGAGCCAGCGGCTGCAGTCCACCGACCGCCAGGTCGACAAGTGGGAAGAGCTCACCGCCGAAGACGTTGTCGATGCCGTCGTTGCCGTCGGCCGGCGGGCGGGCGCGCCGCGGCGGTCGACACGGTGACGCGAAGTCCGGCGCCTCGGTGCACAGGCCGTCGAGATCGAGCCCGATCTCGCGCCAAGCGTCACCGTCCTCTTGCTCGAGCTCGACGGCTCGGAGCCCAAAAAGGATTTCATCCCCGCCGGGCATGTCGGCTTCGGTGGGCCTCGGCGGGGGCGTGCGGCTGTTGCAGGGGCCCGCGTCGCTGCCCGGGCCGCCGTCGATTCCAGCGTCAACGAGCGTCTCGTCATACACCTGGCAGCCAAACGCCGCAGCTGCGACCGTCAGGATCAGGAGCCCTCTGTCGAAAAGAAAGCGCAAGCTGGCCTCACGCGCAGCCTACCAGGGCTGAGAGTCGCGAGCTTGTTTCCTTGCGGTGCACGGGGCTCTCGAGCCCTCGAGGCTCAGCGCCGGTAGGGGTTGAGCATCAGGTCGTCGTCGCCCGAACCCCCGCGACTCGCCGGGGCCTGGGGTGGCTCCGGGGTGGGCGCGGCCGTTTGATCGCCCCCGCGCCGCGACCTTCTTCCGTGTCGCCGGCGCCGCGAGCTCGAGCGGGATGAGGACGCCGCAGGCTCGGAGGGCTCGTCGGCGTCTTCCGCGTCGGGGGTCTCGTCGCTGGCCGGTGCGTTCGGGGTCTCGGGCAGGTTCGCCTGATCCGCCGGCGCGTCCGCCGAAGCCGTGTCAGCTGCGGTCGGGGGCGCGGTGGTATCCACCGCCGTCTCTCCCGGCTCCTGGGTCAGCGGCGCAGTCGCCGAGCTCGGGGCGCCAACGGGATCGGGCGAGGGGACGGGCGCCTCGGGCCACAAGACCCACGCGGCGATGCCGCCACCGACCAGGAAGAGCGAGAGCAGCCCGATGATCGGCACGAGGGCACGGTTGGGCGATGGCGCTTCGGGCTCGAGGTTCGACGGCCGCGCGCCGACCGTGGCGTCCTCGCCGGTCGCGGGCGTCGGGCCCGTCCGCGAGGAGAGCGGCTGCGAGCCACTCGCGCTGCCCACGGGCCGCGGGAGCACGCCCGGTTTGAGCTCGTTCCGACCCAGCGCGTCGATCGCGTTGCGGATCGAGACCTTCTCGCGGGCGATCTTGTCGCCCAGCCACCGCTTGACCTCACGCCCCACTGTGCGCGGGTTTGCTGCTCCGCCGAGCTCCCTAGAGGCGGTCTCGATGGCCTCCAAGAACTCCTCTGCGGTCTGAAAGCGATCGTCGGCGGCCAGCGCCAGCGCCTTGGAGGTCACGGCGTCGAAGGGCTTCAAGGCTGGGTCGAGCTGGGAGGGGAGCGGGACCTCGGGGTTGAGGATCTTGTTGAGCACGTCGGCGTTGTTCTCGCCGCGAAAGAGCCGCCGGCCGGTCAGCGACTCCCAGAGCACGATGCCCATGCTGAACAGATCGGAGCGCTGGTCGGCCTGTCCGCTCGCGGCTTGCTCCGGCGCCATGTAAGAGAGCTTGCCCTTGAACTGCCCGTCCCTCGTGGAGCTGAGGCGGACCTGGGCCTTGGCCACGCCAAAGTCGGTGATGCGCGCCACGCCGTCGGCACCGACCAGGATGTTGTGCGGGCTCAGATCGCGGTGCACCAGGTCCAGAGGGTCTCCGGCGGCGGACGTGAGCACGTGAGCCGCGTGGAGTCCGGAGAGCGCGTCCATCAGGATTCGAGAGGTGATCCCAACCGGGAGTCGCTCGCCGCCTTTGGCCGCCGACCGGAGCAGGTGGCCGAGGTGGTCGCCCTCGACGTAGTCCATGACGAGGAAGTAGCCGTCGCCCTGGGTGTCGCTGATGTCCAGGGTCGCGACCACGTTCGGGTTTCGAATGCGCGCTGCGAGCCGCGCCTCGTCCAGGAACATGGAGATGAACTCTTCGTCGTGCGCGAGGTGCGGGTGCAACACCTTGATCGCCACGAGCCGCTCGAACCCCGCGATCCCGCGCCGGCGCGCCACGTAGACCGTCGCCATGCCCCCGGCCGCGAGCTGCAGCAGCACCTCGTAACTCCCGAGCTGCCGACCGGTGAGGTCGGCGCTCTGAAGGGGAGTCGAGCTCACTGCGTTCATGTTCAGAAGCGTCCTCTGACACCTAGGATGGCATGGTCACCGCCGAGATCGAGGCTCGCCTCTGCTTCGATGGATTCGGCGTCATCCTCGTCGGCGTCGCCTCCCCAGTCGGTGAAGAGCAGGAGCACGACCGTCGCGGCGGCCATGATCGAAGTCGACGCGATGAGCCAGTTGGTTCGCTCTTCTCGAGAGCGGCCATCGGCCAGGGCTTCCGAGGTCGGGTTCGCCTCGAACGCCGGCACTCCGTCCAACGTGTCGACGCCCGACCAGGCGAGCACCCCGCCGAGGCCCGCGGTGATGACCAGCGCGGTGATGCTCACGGCGAGCGGAACTCCTCCGCCGCCGGAGTTCGCTTCGTCCTCGGAGGGTTCGTCTTCGCTCACGGGCGAAGAGGGCCCGACGGCCGCCGCTGGCGGTGCCTCGAACGTGAGTGACACCGTCGCGCCGGCCGCACCGGTCGCGGTCAGCCTCTCTCGGCCCGTCTCGAACTCCGCCACGACCTCGTGGTCCTCGTCCGGGTCGAGGAAGAACGACATGTGCCCCATGATCGCGCCTGCCACCTCGACGGTGCACTCGGCGTCGCAGCTCACATCGACCCGGACATATCCGGCGGCTGCCTCGAGGGCTTGGGTCGCGGTGCGGGTCGCGGCGGCGTCGTCCGGGTAGAGCGCCTGCAGTCGCAGGGCCAGGGAGGCGGCCCGGCGTTCGTCGCCGGCTCGGGCGTGAGCGCGCGTGGCCTGGACCAACGCGGCCACGGCCGGCGCGAGCCGATCGGCGGTCTCGAACCAACGCGCGGCGCCAGAGAAATCCTCGGCCAGATAGGCCGAAGTTCCCCGGTCGTAGGCTTCACCGGCCGCCTGTCGATCCCGCGCGCTGACCTCTTGCGCATGGACGCCAGCCGGCAGCGTGGCCCAAAAGACCACACACAGACTCAACGGGACACTGAGGGTTGCACGGCTCATTCCCGACGGGAGCATGGCGGTCCTGCCGCCGAACCGTCAAGCTCGTGCACCGCTCGAGTGCTCTACATCTGGGAGCTTTCGATCACGTGGGGGTCGATCTGGTGCGCAAAAGGATACCAGCTCCAGTCGCCCGACTTGAGGCTGGCGATCGAGTAGATGATCGCAAACGCGACCCCGAGGACCACCACCAGGAGCACCAGGAACCGATTCGCGTTCCACTCTTGATCGACCTTGGACAGCTTGCCGTGGGCACTCTCAGCTTCGGCCATGACATCTCCGTTAGGGTCAAAACCCTCGAACGACAACTCTGCCCAGCTACTCCCTTGGGGGCTGGTTGTCCAGTGTCTCACGCCGTCGGGCCGCTCGTCTCTCCTCTGGTGTCTGATGATCCGCGTCGACCACCGCCAGCAGTCGCACCCGGGTCCGGACGATTCCGCGCCCCAAAATGGCGCACTGCAGCCCTTGCACGGGGTCCTCGACACACATCACCTCTCCGACGGGGGCAGGGTTCAGCGGGTTGGTCATGCAGAACCACGGGGTCGCCACGTCGCCCATCTCGAACGCCCAATCGCTGCGGATCGCCTGACGGTCTCCAACCACGTTGCTCGGCGGCTCCGGCAGCTCGACCGATCCGGAGCGGGCCGCCTCGAGCGCAGCGTCGTCGAGCGCGCCGATGCCGGAGGTGCGCAGAACCCACGCCGCGCTGAGATCTCCCTCGGGGTTGTGCGTCACTCGGAGATCCGTGCGGTACCAGGTCACGGCGCCGTTGAGGGCGTTGCACTGGTCCCAGTACTCCTGCTCGACCGTCGCCCGCCGGTCGGTCGGATCGGTGTTCAGCGCCGTACCGCCCCGCATCTCGGGCGTCAGGCCCGGGACATCCTGGGGTCGCTCGGGGCCGGCTGCGTAGCGCCGGAGCTCGTCGAACGCTCTCTGCAGGAGGGTCATGCCTCGGTGCCGCTCCGCCTCGACCCGACCTCGGTCGGGCGCAAACGCCTGGCGCATCGAGCGGCCGACGCCGTGGTACCAGCCGTCGACCATGCCGCTCTCGATGCGGTCCCGACCGAGGCGTTCGTCGAAGTAGCGCTCCAGGTTGGCCTCCGCCTCCTCCTCCCGGTCGCTCGGCTGCGGCTCGGGCGGTAAGAGCCAACCGGCTGCACGACCGAGCGGGACGCGCGGGAAGAGGGGGAGTGGCCCCGGCTCCTCGCTCCCAGGCTCGGGCTCTTCGTCGGACGGGCTTTGAGGCCCCGGTGCAACTCCGTTCGGGGCGGCGGGGCTAGGGCTGCCGGGATCGAGCGCTCCTGGTGGGGTCGGCACCCGATCCCCCAGGTTGGCCCACGCCACCGATGGCGCGGTCGCGAGCAACAAGCTCACGAGGCAGGTCTCCCTCCGTCCCACGGCCCGGCAACGCCGGACCCCTCACGACTCTTCCGACGCTGTGGAATCGAACCTCTCGAGGTTCACCTCGGTGCGCTCGGCCCGGCGCGCCTCAGCCGCCCTCAACCGCGCGTGACGTCGCAAGCTGTCCTCGGTGACGTGCCCAACCGGTGGCGCTGACAGGTCCCTCGGTGGGGCGTCTCCGTGGCGCGGGGGCGCCGAGCGAGCCTCGCGTACGCGACGCTCGAAGTCCGGTCGCCACTGGGCCAGCGTCCTGAGCGGGTAGCTCGGATCGGACCCGTCTCCGATGATTCGCTCGACGATGGGATCCATCGGCACGAAGACAGGCGCCAGCTCTTTCGGGTCATAAGCCTGGCCTCGGTCGAAGAGGCCGCCACAGATCGAGCGCAGGGAACAGGGCTCGCAAGCCTCGGTGTAGACGTGCTCCCAGTCGGTCTGGCGCACGGTCTGCTTGCGGTCGAGGAAGTGCACCACCCGCTCCTCGCCTTTGACGATCTTGCGTGTCTCGGTGCTCGCCCAGGCGAAGTCGCTCATGTAGCAGAGCGGCACCCGCTCTACGCGAAAGGTGCGGCCGCTCCGCTCGAGCAGCCGGAGGGCTCGCGAGAGCGAGAGCTCGAAGTCGGCGAGGCGCGGGGTGAACTGGTCCTGGTTGACCTCGGCCCGGCCCATCGACGGGTCGAGGTTGTTCCAAACGAAGTGTCGGACGTGGGGGTGCTGCTCGACGAGGACCTTCACATTCTCGTCGAGATGGTCCGCGTTCATCCGGTTGATGACGCAGTTCACATTGACCGTGATGCCGAAGCGCCCGGCGCTGGCGAGCGCGGCGTGTGCCTTTGGCAAGGTGTGCTCGACACCGCGCAGCCGGGCCTCGATCTCCGGTCGGACCGAGTAGATCGACACGTGCACCAGCGAGAGGCCGGCCTCGGCCAGCTCTCGAGCGAGCCCCTCGTCACCGAGCCGCCAGCCGTTGGTGATCATGCGCACGTGCAGGCCTGCTTCGCTCGCGTACCGAACGATGCGGGGCAGCTCGGGGTGTAGCGTTGGCTCACCACCGGTGAGCACGACGCCGAAGTAGCCGCGCTCCACGAGGTCGTCGACGAGCGCCGTCATCGACGAGAACGTGTGGTGATAAGGCGAGCTGGGGTTCGAACAGAAACCGCAGAAATGGTTGCAGTGTCGGACGACCTGGATGTAGCCGATGTTCGCCAAGGGTTTGCTCGAGGCGCGGCGCCTCGGGGCGATCGTACGTCAGCGAGCCGCGCGTGCCACGCGCAGCATCTCTTCGGCGGTCTTGGTGGTCGTCTTCGTCACCTTCAGTCCGCCCACCATGCGCGCCACCTCGGCGAGCCTCTCGGCCTCGTCGAGCCGCTCGATCGCGCTCTCCGTGCGCCCTTCGGCGACGTGTTTGCTGACGCGGTAGTGGCGATCGCCATAGACGGCGATCTGGGCCAGGTGCGTCACGCAGATGACCTGGTGGTGCTCGGCGACCTCCGAGAGCTTTCGACCGATCACCTCGGCGACACCTCCGCCGACGCCCGAGTCGACCTCGTCGAAGACGTAGAGCCCCGCACAGCCAACACCAGCGAGCACCCGCTTCACGGCCAGCAGGGCCCGTGAGAGCTCCCCGCCGCTGGCGATCTTTCGGAGGGGGCGTGGTGCCTCACCGCGGTTCGGCGCGATCAGGAACTCCACCCGGTCGATGCCCGTCTCGCTCAGCCGCGCGCCGTCCACCGCGAGCTCGCCCCGTCGTTCGGCCAGCGGTTGAACCTGGACCTCGATTTTTGCACCGCCCATGCCGAGGGTCGCGAGCTCGGAGCCGATGGCATCGCCGAGCTCGTCGGCGATGCTGGCCCGTGCCTTGGAGAGCGCGCGCGCCTCCTTCGCCGCTCGCTTCAGCGCCTTCGCCCGCTTCTTCTCGAGCGACTCGATGGCCTCTTCGACGTGGGAGAGCTCCTCGATCTCCGAGCGCAGCTCTTCGCGACGGGCGAGTACACCCTCGATGCTGCCGCCGAAGCGCTTCATCAGGCCGCGCAGGCGGTGGTGCCGTTCGTCGACCTCGGCGAGTCGCTCCGGGTCGACCTGAACATCGCGCGCGTACTGACCCAGCTCGCGGGCCGTGTCGTCGAGTTGCGCGAGGGCGCCTTCGATCGCCTCCGCGTGTGGGACGAGCCCCGGGTCGAGGTCGGCGCCTTCACGCACCGATCGGGCGACCCGATCGAGCTGCGCGCAGATCGCTTCGTCGCTCGAATAGAGGGCGAGCTCAGCGCCGCTCGAGGCGCTCACGAGGCGCTCCGCGTGCATCAGCCTCGCGCGTTCGCCTTCGAGCGCCGCGTCTTCGCCGTCCGTCGGGTCGAGCTCATCGATGTCCTGCAGCTGGAAGCGGAGGAAATCCTCCTTCTCCCCGCGCTCGTCGGCGGTGATCCGAGCGTCGCGCAGCGCCTCGTCGACCTCCTTGAGGGTGCGGTGCGCGCTCCGGACCCGCTCGAGCGACGCCTCGAGTCCGCCAAACGCGTCCAAGAAGGTCATGTGGGTGGCGGGGTCGACGAGCGTGTGGTGTTCGTGCTGCGAAGAGATGTCGACCAGGCCCCGTGCCAGCTCGGCGAGCTGCCCGGCGGTGGTCAACGTGCCGTTCACGTAGGCCCGCGTCCTGCCGGACGCGTTCAGGACCCGGCGGATGATCAGCTCCGACTCGACGTCGATGCCCGAGGAGGCCAGCCGCTCGCGCGCCTCCTCGTCGTCACCCAACTCGAAAAGCGCTTCGACCTCGGCGCGTTTGGCGCCGGTCCGGACGAGCTCCGAGCGACCCTTCGCGCCGAGCACCAGCCCGAGGGCACCGATCAGAATGGATTTACCGGCCCCGGTTTCGCCTGTGATGACGTTGAGGCCGGTGCCGAGCTCGAACTCGAGCTCGCCGATAATCGCGAGGTTGCGGATGCGCAGGACGCTGAGCATGAGGGCGGGACGAATACCACCCGGATCGGACTGACGCATCCCGCACCATCTCGTGGTCGCGCCCGCCGGAGTCAGGCGCCTTCCACGGTGCTCAGGTCACAGAGCGAGGATCTTCAGATCCGCGACGTTCACCCGGTTGAACACGCCACTGCGCCCTCCGAGGCCGCCCGTGAAGCTCTCGAAGTGGGAGAAACTCGACATGTTGACCGAGCCGTCGTCGGTCGAGATTGTGATGCGGTAGGCCGTACCGGCCGTGAGCTCGACGCGCACGAAGCTCGATTCAGCCCAGCGCGCCCAGTCGGCGAGGTGGGGCATGACAAAGACGCCGCGGGCGACCACGGCGCCGCCCGAAACCTCCTCGACGAGCACACGCTTGACGCCGCACGTGATGCCCGTGGTCAGCCCGCCGGCGCCGTTGCCGTAGGTGAGCTGGAGGAGGTGCGTGCCCGTCTGCGTCGGGGTGAAGCTGGGAACCGTCAGCGAGTCGCCGGCGTCGCCCCAGGGTTCGTAGTGGAACCGGCCGTGGTTGGTCGACTCTGCGCCTCCGACATGGCTCATGGCGCTCGCACCGATCGTGGTGACGCGGGTCGCCCCGGCTCCCCACCAGCAGTTCGGCGGAGCGTGCTGAGAGTGGTTTCCGCTGCCCGTGAAGGTCAGCTCCGCGGTGTAGCAGGGCGTGCGCGGGCTGGTCGGATCGTGGCTCGGGTCGGTCCAGGAGGTGGTCGTGCCCGGCACGCCCTCGGCGACCGCGACGCCGTCGCGATAGATCGTCCAGGTCGTAGCGCTGCCTTCGGTGGTCGAGAGCGCCAGGTGAAGCCGCCCATCCGAGCTCGTGATGCCGGTGATCCTGGGCGTTCGAGGCCCAAACACGTCCCGCCAGTCGGCGTCGCTGACCTCCGTGAGGCGGGTGGCCGTCGCGGCGCCGGCGCCTAGGGTGACGTCGAGCCGATTGGAGCCGTCCCTGAGCCCTTCGACGCGATCGCCGCTGAGGGTTGCGCCGTTCAGCGTCATCGAGCGCACCTCGAGCGCGCCTTCGCCCGCGTCTTCAGGGAGGTGGATCACGACGGTGAGGGCCTGGCCTCGCCAGGCGTAGTCGTTGAGCACGATTTCGTCCGTCCCGGCGAAGATCGTGCGGCGCAGCTCACCGGAGACGTAGGGGCGGACGTGTAGTCCGTCCTGCATCGGCTCGAGGCCGAAGATGGTGTGGTTGACCATCGAGAGGTAACCCGCGACCGACCAGAGCTGGCGCTGCGAGTTCACCACGGGGCCCGAGTCCGATCCGTCGTCGAACCACGGCGCGCCGCTCCCCGCTTCGAAGTTCTCCATGTTGGAGAGGTTGAGGGCGGCCCCCCGGATCAACGCGTTCACCATGCGATCTGCGACGACGGAGTTGCCGCCCTGCTTGGCGGCGCGCAGCCAATAGGCCGTGACAAACGGCCACTCGCCTCGGTTGTGGTAGATGGGCGTCGCCTGCTGCTGAGGCCAGACGACCGGTGCCCCCGGACCGTAGTGCGGGTAGCGCTCGAGGATGCTCTCGGTCTGCGCGGCGTCCGCGACCCCAAAGAGGATCGCGAACGACGAGCCCAGGAGATCGAAGCGACGCACGGGGGCGGGATCGAGCCCCGTTGTGACGTAGGTCGAGAAGAGCCCCTCGTCGGGCAGCCAGAATCGAGCGCGAATCGAGCTGCGAAGCGCGTCGGCCCAGCCCGTGTAGCGAGCACTCTCGGCCCCGTCGCCCGCTTCGTCGGCCAGGGCCGCCGCCACCTCAAGGGCCCGCAGATGCAGGAGGTTGGTGCCGAGCGCCTTGCTCATGCCGATGTGCACGACGTCGCCTGCCGTCCACTCGGGATAGGTCTGCTCTCGCCAGTCGAGGAACGACTGTTCTCCGAAGTAGAGGCCATCGTGTGCGTCCCACACCACGCCACGATCGTGCTCGACGGTGTTCGAGAGCGCCTCGTAGGCGCGTGCCGCAAAGGCCGCTCGCTCGGCGCCGTCGAGGTGATGGAGGAGCTCCCAGGCACCCACGGCCCACGCCACGCGGTCGCTCGAAACGGGGTAGCTCCCGCCGGTGCCCGTGTCCTGCACGACCTGGAGCCCGCCGCCTTCGCGTCGCTCGCTCAACTTGAACTCGAGCGACCTCCGGGCTCGCGTCGGGTCGGCGGCGGCCATGCCCAGCTCCACCGCGTAGGCCGTGTCCCGCGTCCAGACGTAATTCCACAGTCGGCCTGTCTCGAAGCAGCCGCCGCAGTCCACCGCGCCGCCGTCATTGAACGAGCCATCTCGGATTGCGTCGACGCTCAGTTGGCGGGTCTCCTCGAGCGCCAGCGCGTAGAGCGCGTCGAACATGTCGTTGCCGCTGCGGACGGTGGGCCAGTCGGCCAGCTCGGGCACGACGCGCGGGTTGTCGGGGCGCCCGTCCCGCAGGGTCGCCGACGAGGTGAGGGTGTAGCTGCGCTGGCACGCGCCACGATCATCGACGCTCACGGTGGCGCGACCGAGTCGGTCGGACCACGCGTCTGTGCCCGTGACATCGGGGGCGTCGGGGCTCACGCAGCGGCTCGGCACGACGCCACCGTCCGCCGGCGCGGCGTCGGGCGCGCCGGCGTCGGGCACGGAGCCGTCCGGCAGCGCCGCGTCGGTCCCCCCGCCGTCGGGCGTCGCCGCGTCAGTCGGGTTGGGCGTGGAGCCGTCCCTCGGTGCGGGGCTCGCGTCGCAGCCCCAGGTCAGGGCGCAGCCCAAGCAAAGGGTCAAGGACAGGACTGGGCCCGTTGGGGAGAGAGTGCGATTTGGCTTCGACGACATCCGTAACTCAGCTGGTAGGTGCGTTGGCGATGCTCCTTTCTGCCACGGCTGAGGATTGATTTCCACCGAGCGCCTCTCTGGTAGGCTTGCGGCGCTCGCTCATGCGTCGATTCCTGTCGTCATTTGTGCTCGCGTCAGCTCTCGTTTCGGCCGCCGCACCGGTGTCGCTTGCCGAAGCTCAGGGGGACCGGCGCGTCGTGGTCCAGCGTTTCCGCGGGGCGCGCGGGGCGAGCGTGCGCCGCCGGCTGATCGAGAACCTCGAGGACAACGGCGTGACGGTGGTTCCCGAAGCGGAGGTCCGTCGAGCCAGACGCCAGCTCGGCTTCGGTCGCAGCATCGAGGGCGAGCAATACGTGGCGCTCGCTCGAGAGCTCGACGTGGTCGCCTTCATCGACGGCCGCGTCACCCGACGACGTCGGCGGTGGAGCTTGCGGGTCCGCGTACGGAACGCGCTCGATGGGGCGGAGCTCGGCGGTGCCCGGTGGGGCGGGCGCTCGGCGATGGCGCTCGCGGCGATTGGACGCAACGGCTTCGCTCGGCTCTCGGAGGAGCTCTCTGTGGCTCGTGGACCGGGCGCGGCGCGGCAGGTCGAGTCGAGCGGGGAGGTCCCGTGGTGGGAGCGCAACCGAGCCGAAGGGCTCGACGTGGGTCCCGACCCTGATCTCGACGACGAGCCAGACGAGCGCGACGATGGCCCGCCCCCGGACGTCTCGACCCGCTACGACGCGATGCGCATCATGGTGCTCGGGGGCACGCTCTACCGGTCGATGGAGACGATGGTGAGCGTCTACGCCTCCCAGCGCGGCGTCTCGGCGGCGAGCCCAGAGTCGGAGTTCCTCGACGAGGTGCGCCGCTACCAGAGCGGCGGCATCGGCCACTTCGAGCTCGGAGGTCGGCTCGAGCTCTACCCGGGCTCCTTCGACGAAGAACAGTCCTTCCCCTACCTCGGGATCGTGCTCGAGCTGACCCACTCCATCGGCGTGCAGAGCAACGGATTCGACCGCCTGACGGCGGCGCCCGTTACCGTCCCGACCGACCAGCTCGAGGTCTACGCCGGGCTGCGGCTCCGCTACCGTTTCGGGCCTGCGCGGCGAGAGCCCGAGTTCCACCTCGACGCAGGCTGGGGCACCTTCAACTTCAACCTCGGCCTCGATCAGCTCCAGCAGATCGAGCTCGACACGATCATCCCGCCCATGCAGCACGGCTACGTGCAGGCGGCGATCGGTATCGAATACGGGGTCGTGCCGACCTACCTCACACTCGGGCTCGAGGTCGGCGGGCGCATCGGCACCAACATCGGAGGGGACACGCGCAACGTGTGGGGCACCACTACCGCGCCCTCGAACGGGGTGCTCGTCGGGGCCCACCTGCGCGTCGAGATCCCGGATCTGGTCCAGGGCGCGTTCTTCGCGATCAACGTGCGCTACTTCCTCTTCTCGACCGATTTCCAGGGGCAAGTGGGCTGCGCCGTCGCAGCGGAGTGCGCCGGCTTCATGCCGCCGTGGGCCGACGACCGTCTCTGGGAGGTGTGGCCGGTGGAGCCGCCGGGAGGCGGCATGGCCGATCTCGACGCGGTCGTCGGAGGGCCCTCTTCGCCCGTTTCCGACAACTACGTGCGGCTACAGCTGGCCATCGGATACGCCTTCTACTAGGCCAGACGACATGAAGTCGTCGTCCGAGATTCGTGAGGCGTTCCTCGCCTACTTCGAAGAGCGTGGTCACCGTCGCCTCGAGAGCGGCGCGCTCGTGCCGCCCAACGATCCCACGCTGATGTTCACCAACGCTGGCATGGTGCAATTCAAGGACGTGTTCACCGGCCGTGAGGTCCGCGAGGAGAAGCGCGCCACGACCTCTCAGAAGTGCATCCGGATCAGCGGAAAGCACAACGACCTCGACAACGTCGGCTTCACGGCGCGACACCACACGTTCTTCGAGATGCTCGGTAACTTCTCTTTCGGAGACTACTTCAAGCGCGACGCGATCACGTTCGCTTGGGAGCTGCTCGTCGATCGGCTCGGCATCCCTGCCGACCACCTCGTCGTCAGCATCTTCGAGGGCGACGAGCAGGCGCCCGCCGACGAAGAGGCCGCGGCGCTCTGGAAGGAGATCGCCGGCCTGAGCGACGAGCGCATCTTGCGTTGCAACGCCAAGGAGAACTTCTGGTCGATGGGGGACACCGGCCCCTGCGGCCCGTGCACCGAGATCCACTACTTCATGGGTGAAGGTGAGCCCGATCTCGTGCTCTTCGGCGACGAGCCGACAGCGGACGGCAAGGGCTGGGTAGAGATCTGGAACAACGTCTTCATGCAGTTCGAGCGGCACGCGGACGGCAGCCTGACGGACCTGCCAGCGCCCTCGGTGGACACCGGTATGGGGCTCGAGCGCCTCGCTTGTGTTCTGCAAGGCGTCGTGTCGAACTACGATACGGACCTCCTGCGGCCGATCGTGGACCTCGCCAGCGAGATCAGCGGCAAGCCCTACGGTGGCACCTTGAGCGAAGACGACGTCTCGATGCGGGTCATCGCGGACCACGCGCGCACGACGGCCTTCATGATGTCGGAGGGCATCTTCCCGGATACGGGCAAGCGCGAGTACGTGCTGCGTCGAGTGATGCGCCGAGCGATCCGATACGGCCACCGGCTCGGCATCGATCGGCTCTTCATGCACGAAGCGGCGAGCAAGGCGATCGACGTGATGGGAGACGCCTACCCGCAGCTGGTCGAGGCTCGTGAGCTCATCATCGACCTCTGCAAGCAAGAGGAGACCCGCTTCCGCAAGACGATGCAGGCGGGCTTGGACCGGCTGGAGAGCAACGAAAGTTGGCAGGAACGGGAAGGCGGCAAGGAGCTCCCCGGCGCCATCGCCTCGGACCTCTACACGACGTTTGGGTTCCCGCTCGATCTGCAGATGGTGATCGGCCGCGAGCAGGGCTTTGTCGTCGACAAGGACGGCTACGAGGCCGCCATGAAAGCTCACATGGAGGCGAGCCGTTCCAACGTCGCCGTCGGTGACGAGGCCGTCGGGGACGTGTACAAGGCGCTCGCCAATGAGCTCGAAGAGACGGTCTTCGTCGGGTACGACCGAGAGCAGGTGAGCTCGAAGATCGTAGCGTTGATCGCGAACGGTGAGCGGGTCGAGCGGCTCGAGGGCAAGGGCGCTGTAATCGTAGAGACCTCGCCGATGTACGCCGAGAGCGGCGGTCAGGTCGGGGACGCCGGCGTCATCCGCGCGGGGGACGTCTCCTTTGCCGTGGAGGATACGCAGAAGCCGGTCAGCGGCCTCTGGGTGCACCTCGGCTCGACCGACGGAGTGCTCGAAGTGGGCGCGGAGGTCGAGATCGAGGTCGACCACGATCGTCGCTCGCGGACCCGCCGGAACCACAGCGCGACCCATCTGATGCACCACGCGCTCAGGGTGGTCGTCGGTCCTCAGGCGATGCAGAAGGGCTCGCTCGTCGGGCCGGACCGCCTGCGTTTCGACTACGCCGGCTCGAAGCCCCTGAGTCTGGAGGAGATCGCGCGGGTCGAGGATATCGTGAACGCGAAGATCTTGGTCAACGCTCCGATCGAGACGGAGGTCCTCCCGATGGACGAGGCGAAGGCGAGGGGCGCCATCGGCATCTTCGATGAGAAGTACGGCGCCGTGGTCCGCATGCTGACGATGACGTCCGACTCCATCGAGCTCTGTGGTGGCACCCACGCGGCGCACACCGGGGACATCGGGTTCTTCAAGATCGTGAGCGAGTCCGGGCTGGCCGCTGGCGTACGTCGGATCGAAGCGCAGACGGGGACCGGAGCCTTGGCCTACGTGCGCACGACCGAGCGGGAGCTCGGGGAAACGAGCGCGTTGGTGAAGGCCAAGCGAGGGGAGACCGCGAACCGCGTGCAGAAGCTGCTCGACCGCAACA
>Ga0114933_10002861_pt1 | contig 17351 bp, 16 predicted proteins | sample 4SBtaG_FD_89691 | JGI IMG/M metagenome (GOLD analysis project Ga0114933, IMG submission 89691) | Deep subsurface microbial communities from Kolumbo volcano to uncover new lineages of life (NeLLi) - 4SBTROV12_W25 metaG | ecosystem: Environmental > Aquatic > Marine > Volcanic | place: Kolumbo... | reverse complement strand
GTGTATATCTTTTTCGCAGAGAAGACATTGCTGGTGCAGAGTTGATATGTACGATTCAGTATCAACATTTTTACCTAGAAGTGATGTTATTAGGAAGCGAAAAAGATTCAAGGTTCAGCCCTTACAAACGTATGCCGGGATATTTTAATGATACCGAAAAGAGTATTAAGCGAGTATTACGGCTTGCAGGTTATCGCAAGGACGTTTGTTCTAGGGATATCATTTTGTATTTTTACTGTGTCTGATATCCTGTGTCCGACTACCCAGATTATCTCATCATCCACCTCTATTAGAGGTATATGGTGGCGTTGGACTCTGCTAATCTTTGAGTCAGTAAAGAAATCCTGCAATTTTTTGTGTCCTTGCATTCCCAATGGTCTGAATCTATCGCCCATTTTCCAAAAGCGTATCGTAGCCCTGGAGCTCATCGCATCAGTGCTGAAATACTGTGTTAATCCGGCTGGATTTACTTCCTTGTATTGATCATTATTAGAGAGAAGTTCGACACAGAAGCTCATTTTGCTGAGGTACACATAAATTGGTCTATCCATCTGAGTGGGCAGGCTAAACTGTGTTTCAATACTGGCTGATGGCAAATGGTCACTGGATGATTCGCTACGGTGACTGATACAGAGTGTGACGGCATTTGATTCTGCCATTAACCCAAAAGGGAGATGTACAGTTTTACTACCACGTTTGCTACTCAATAGGTTGATCACCGCGGTTATATGCTTTTCAGTTAGCCTTCTTGTATCACAGCAGACCCGAGCATAGGCTCTTCTGATCAGATGTCTTTGCATAGAAGGATGAAGTGAGGAAATTTTGTCAATATCAAATTCCACAGTAAATCCTTTTGTAGGGGAGATGTTGCTTATGGCTAAGTGGTTCCACAGTTTGTCCGTTTCCTGCTCAATGTAGTCAAAATCTAGTGATGAAGATCTAGATAGCCTTATAAGGGCATTTTGAATTTGCGGATTATATTCATTCGCCAAAAGTGGAATCAAGGTTTTACGAACTCTGTTCCTAGTAAAAGCAAGCATATCGTTTGTTGTATCTTGACGGAAACTCTGGTTAAGCCCAGCGCAATATAGGCTGGTTTCTGATTTATTGATCTCCAAAAATGGCCGGAATAATTTGACTTCCGACTCTGTGGACGGCCATGGCCAGTCAGAGACTTCAGACATTCCTCTTAGGCCATTTAGTCCGGATCCTCTTAAAATATGTTCAAGAACCGTTTCCGCAAGATCATCAGCTGTATGTGCCACTGCAACAAATTTTGACTGTTGTTCATGGGCCACTCTCAATAAAAAAGCATACCGTAGTTCACGCGCACCTTGTTCAAAGGATGAGATGCCGTGTTGCCGTTGGTACTTATCGGTATCCTGATACTCAGAAGTGCTGTTTAGTCCTAATTGGCTAGCTAGCGACAATACAAAAGTTTCATCGTCGTCTGCTTCTTGCCCACGAAAATCGTGGTTCAAATGGGCGACATGTAGTTTTAGTGGAAATACACTTGCGATTCTTGCTAGGCAACACAATAATGCTGTGGAATCGGGACCACCGGAAACTCCTACTACTATCGTATCGTTATAGGTTACCCCTGATCTCAAAAGCGATTGGATAGTATGGTTTTCTAATAACGAATGTCTATTTTCACCATCAGTCGTCATATGTCAGATCCGCTAGTTGTGCTTAGGTGGGATACTGAATTATACCTAAGTATGCGCCATGAATTTCTAAAAAGTTCTACAGTGGTTATGGAACTCAAGCTGAGTGTCATACTATGGAAATTAGATAGAGGCATTTTTAGAATCTTGGCGCAAATACAACGTATTGCAAAGTTGTGGGAAACGATGGCAATTTGATCATCGTCCGTGTGGGTTTGTTGTATGTTTTCAAATGATTTCCAGGATCGATCACTTAAATTAATTAGGGACTCTCCTTTTGGCATACTGACTAAAGACGGATCCAGCCTCCATTGGTTCCAAACCTCAGGCCAACTTCTACGCATATCATTACCTGTGATCCCTTCTAATGAACCGAGATTTAATTCCATGAAGCCAGAGTCCTGCTTGATTGGTACTCCAGTCATTGATGATATCTGACGTGAGACTTGCATAGTGCGTTTGAGAGGGCTCGAATACAGGGCTGTTAATCCCCATTGTAGAGATGTTCTAGCAGTTGCTAATGCCTGAGAGATTCCAACGTCGTTTAATGGTATGTCTATTTGGCCTTGGAATAGCCCCTCATTATTCCACTGTGTTTCTCCGTGCCGAATTAGAAAGATTTTCAATATTTTGTGTCCTGAATGTGACTAGGAAATGAACATGGTTATGTGGTTATAGTGTTCTTGAAAAGGGCTGTTTGTGGAGCATAACAACTCGGATAATACCATTCGCCCATTTTCTATGTAAAGTTGTCATAGTAATAATTATATATGAAGTAGAGTTGTCTTTCAGGCCTAGTTGAGCAGTGTAGCAAATTCACTCTATAATGATGGATATGATAAATGTACTTGGAATAGAAACATCGTGTGACGAGACTGCTGTTGGCGTAGTAAGTGATGGTCATGTACTTCGGTCAAACATAATAGCTTCGCAAATTGAAATACATGCTCAATATGGCGGGATTGTTCCCGAATTGGCTTCGCGCCAACATATTAGGGATATTTCCGCCACGGTAAGTAGTTCTCTAAAAACCGCTGGTATTAATATGGAAGATATTGACATAGTTTCTGCTACGTATGGGCCAGGTTTAGCAGGATCCCTGATAACAGGGTTAAATACGGCTAAAGCCCTAGCTATGTCTCTTGGTGTTCCGTTCATCGGTTCTAATCATTTAGAAGGTCATTTGTATGCATCTTGGTTAAAAGAATCAGGGGAATTGCCTGACACTGAGCCAGGATTTCCTCTGGCATGTTTAATCGCATCAGGTGGGCATACTGATCTAATACTCATGGAGAATCATGGGAACTATAAGCTAGTTGGAAGGACTCGCGATGATGCTGCAGGAGAGGCTTTTGACAAAGCTGCTAGAGTCCTGGGATTAGGGTTTCCTGGAGGTCCAGAAATACAAAAAGCGGCGGAACAAATGATTGGAGAGAACGATCTCGAGTTACCTAGAGCGTGGATGAAGGGTACTCTGGATTTCAGCTTTAGTGGTGTTAAAACTGCGCTACTTCATATGGCCCAAAACAAAGGTATATATCCACTTGACCAATGCCAATTTACAGATGATCAAGTACGCTTGTTAGTAAATCAAATGTCTTATGCGTTTCAGGAGGCCGTCGTTGATGTGATGGTGGAGAAAGTTGTGAGTATGGCCGAACAATACCACGCGAAAGGAATATTAATTGGTGGAGGAGTTGCGGCAAATAGTAGACTACGCACTAAGGTTGTGGACCGGTCTAATATACCTGTTCTTATTCCGCCTCCGGTATTATGTACTGATAACGGAGCAATGATAGCCGCTTGTGCCTATTACCAGTATCAGAGGGGCGAGCAATATGGGTTCGAATTGGACGTTAATCCTAGCCTGCCACTTGGATAGTTTGTCATATCAAGGGTGAGTGCTTACTTGCCTTAGGTCGTGATCCAGAAACTTTTTCGCTCAAAACGTTTGCAAGTTCGTATAAGTCTGATTCTGAATTGGATCCACCAGTTGACGTAGTAATCGACCATGCCTGACCCTTCAGTGTAATGGAGGCATTTCTTTGTCTATAGTAGCGTTGTGATATTAGCCAGAAGCAGACTAAAATGGCTATAAGAAGTATTAGTGGTCCGGCATCTATATTGATTATTGGTACGGTTGGGCCATTCCATTTTCCGGTTATCCAATAAGCTAAACATAGGTATATGAATAGTCCAGAAATGGTCATAAAAATAGCTTGGTATAGGTTCCAATAATTTTTTTTAACATCTGTGACGATTATTTCGTCTATGTCTTCTACTCTAACAACATCGCCTGCGCGGTTTCCTCTATCGTCAGTGAAGGAGAAGACTCTCTCTGATGTTACGATTAGCAGATCACCGTCACTAGTCGGTTCGGAAACGAGGCCTTGTTGTGAAGAGAATGAGAGGGCTATATCTTCACCGGGTAAGATAGCAATTTTCCTAACCTTCTTTAGAAAACTATGGGGCTGTTGCTCTTCTATATACAATATAATCCTCCGGAAATATACTACCATATCTAATCCGTGGTACCTTCGTATTCTGTGGAGGATTTGATGGAAGAATTAACTAGTCAAGATATAGCATCCTTAGCCAGGTCCGTAAATATGAATATTCCAGACAATGATTTGGATCAGGTAGCTATGAGTCTTAATGCCATACTTCAACTAATGTCTGAGATTACTGTTACTGATGTTAATTTGGTTGAGCCGTTGCCGATAAGGCATATAAAGGAGGATGGTATTTATGAATAACTCAGATATACCTTTCCTGTCTGCTACTGACCTCGGAACTTTAATAAAATCCAAGAATCTGTCCCCAGTAGACGCTGTTACTGCTTATTTAGATCGGATTCAAGACGTAAATCCTAAATTGAATGCATATATCACTGTTTGTGGAGAAATGGCATTAGCCCAAGCCAAACAAGCGGAGAAAGACATCAATAATGGCAACTACATTGGTCCTTTACATGGGGTGCCAGTTGCAGTCAAAGACCAAATCCATAGCGCAGGCATACTGACTAGCGATGCATCTAAGATTCGTTCTGATTTTATACCCCAAGAAAATGCTACCGTGTTGGAAAATCTTACCAAGGCAGGAGCGATCTTACTTGGTAAACTTAACATGAGCGAATTTGCTCTTGGTGACCCAATTAGTTCAGCATATGGTCCAGCTAGAAACCCATGGGACATAGAAAGGAATCCTGGAACTTCTAGTACTGGGTCGGGGGCTGCTACTGCGGGATTTTTATGCGCTACTTCATTGGGTGAGGATACTGGAGGGTCAATTCGTGGACCTGCGGCCAATTGTGGTCTGGTAGGACTGCGTCCCACTTGGGGTAGAGTTAGCAGGTACGGGGTAGATGGGGCGTGTTGGTCAATCGACACGATCGGCCCTATCTCAAGGACGGTGTCGGATTGTGCTGTGACTATTGGCTCAATAGCGGGACATGATCCAAAAGATAGATATACGAGCAACATCCCTGTTCCAGACTATGTGAATCTTCTAAATGGAACGTTAGATGGATTAAAGATAGGCTTAGTGACGGATTTCCTTGATAGCGACGAGCTAGGAGTAACTACGCCAACGAAAGAGGCAGTCGTGGCAGCGGCGGCGCACTTTAGGACCCTTGGAGCCGAAGTAGTAGAAATATCTATTCCTATAGCAAAATACACTGGTGCTGTGATACGTACTATTACCCATACAGATAGAGTTAGTCTGTTCCCTGATAGAATTCGAACAAGAGCTTCGGATCATCATCAAAACACTAAAATTGCTTTCATGGCGGCAAATCTTATACCTGCGCAGGTATATTACAAGGCCCAGAAAATACGTGATCTGGTTAGGACCCAAGTTATGGAGGCTTTTAAGTCAGTCGACGTATTAATTCAACCGACATCTTCGGGCCCAGCGGGCAGGATAAATCTAGAGCCTGGTGTCAGAAGTTTAGACCAGGCCAAGAAAGACTTAATTGAAGGAAGTTTCAGAGGAATCTACAGTTTGGCCGGTGTTCCAGCTCTCTCAATATGCTGTGGATTTTCGGATGTAGATGGCAAAAAATTACCGTTGGCACTTCAAATTGCCGGAAGACCATTTGACGAGGCCACAGTTTTAAATACAGCATACGCTTATGAGCAAAGTAATACTTGGAAAGATATACAACCTGATTTTTAATCGTCTAGCTTTTAATAAGATAATTGTAATTTAGAACCGCAATAAACAGTAATAAGGAGAGTAAAATGACGTTACCAAACCCTGGTTCATGGCAAGGAATAATTGAGGAGGCATCACCTCAATTATTTAAGGATGTTACTACTCTTAGGGATAATGTGCTTACTGATGGAGCTCTCTCCATGAAAGTGAAAGTTTTAATGACGATGCTATGCGATGCTTTGTTGGCACATGATCATGGTGTCGAGAATATAGCCAATAGAGCACGAGCTATCGGTGCAACTGAAGAGGAGATTGCTGAGACTATAGGAGTTGCCTTTGTAATGGGTGGTACTCCTGCCTTGGTAACGGGAGCTAATGCTTTTAAAAAGTCGTAATCTGTTTGCTGAGGTGTATTGACAGTGATTTTCATGAATGATACGCTCAATATAATAGCGTTGATGGAGACGAGTAGGTTAATCTAAATCGCAAAGCGAGCCTGGTATGGTGTGAGCAGGTGCGTATAAATTACCGAAAATCCCTCCGGAGCTGCCAGCAGAAAGGGCTAGAATCCTGAGTAAGCCAAGGCCGAGTTCGTCGTCCGTTACTAACGACGGGGCATGATGGTGTCCTTATTGAGAGGCCTGAATTTTCGGGCAAATAGGGTGGTACCGCGGGATTAATAAAAAAGTCCCGTCCCTAAGTGGGACGGGACTTTTTTACGTCTCATAAAAACGATAAATTCGTCTAATTTTGGCTTATGAGGCCATGGAGGATTTAATTGAAACTTAAAGGTTCGGAAATAATTTGTGAAAGTCTTCTCAAAGAGGGTATTGATGTAATTTTCGGTCATCCGGGAGGCGCGATTCTGCCCTTCTATGATGCTTTGTGGAGTTATCCTCAACTAAAACATATTTTAGTGAGACATGAACAATCGGCAGCTCATGCCGCTGATGGATATGCTCGTATGACTGGTAAACCAGGTGTGTGTGTCGCTACCTCCGGCCCAGGAGCTACTAATTTGGTAACCGGTATCATGAATGCTCGGGCGGATTCTATTCCTATGGTTTGTATAACAGGACAGGTATCAAGACCGGTTTTAGGGTCTGAAGCTTTTCAGGAATGTGATATCTGTTCTATAGCAGCAGCATGTTCAAAGCGAACATATTTGGTGATGTCGACCGATGACCTGGCGTCGACTATACACGAAGCGTTCAGGACTGCAGTATCTGGGAGGCCAGGGCCGGTTCTGGTAGATGTCCCACGAGATGTACAACTGGAACTTGCTGAATTCACTTATCCTGAAACACCAGGTTGTGTTATTGAACCTGAGCCACTATCCGAAGAAATACTTAGTAATGTTAAGAGAGCCGCACAACTTATAAATCAGTCAGAACGACCAGTCATTATAGGTGGCCATGGTGTGGTCATGTCTCGGGCTTTCGAGGAAGTAAAAGACCTAGCAGAGACTACTGGTATACCGGTTATAAACACATTGCTCGGATTAAGTGGGTTTCCTAGAACCCATGAACTGAGCTTAGGGATGCTCGGTATGCATGGTATGTACTGGAATAATATGATCATAGAGCAATCTGATTTGATCGTTGGTCTTGGTATGAGATTTGATGATCGAGTTACCGGAAAGGCTTCTACTTTTGCGCCACATGCTAGGATTATTCATTTAGATATTGAAGGTTCTCAGATAGGGCGTAATGTACCTGTAGAAGTACCACTTCAAGGAGATGCCAAAACCATACTCAAGTCACTAGTACCCTTGGTGGAAAAGGTTGATAGACCAGAGTGGATGGCTTATATAAATGAGACTAGGGACAATCATCCTTCATTGGCTATTCCTAGCTCTGAGAATCTACAAGCCCAAGAGGTTCTGGTTGAAATCAATCGATTGATCCAGGAAAACCCAGAAACGGTTGTTGTAACAGGTGTAGGTCAGCACCAAATGTGGGCAGCTCAATTTTTGGAGTTCAACAATAGTAATACTTTTGTGTCTTCAGGTGGGTTAGGTACTATGGGATTCGAACTTCCTGCAGCCATGGGAGCTCAATTGGGTAGACCGGGTGCTCCTGTTTGGAGTATTGCTGGGGACGGAGGCTTCCAAATGACTTTACAAGAGCTAGCAACTGTTGCTCAAGAGAAAATGCCTTTGAAAATAGCGTTATTCAACAATGGTATTTTGGGAATGATAAGGCAGTGGCAAGAACTGTTTTTTGAACAACATTTGAAAGAAACTCCTATTCCTGGACCTGACTATGTCAAATTAGCTAATTCTTTTGGTATTCCAGCGGTCAAGGTTAGTCATCAAGAAGACGTAATGCCGGCATTACGAGCTGCAAATGCGGAAGACGGGCCTTACCTGATTGAATTCGTAGTTGATTCTGAATCTCATGTGTATCCCATGGTTCCACCGGGTGGTGGGCTTGGCGACACTCTAGAAGACCCGTTGACACGAGTACAGTAATAGTAATAATTTATGGTGGATATAATCCAATAACATGGGGATAATATTTTTATATTCTGAGGGATGAGGTTGCATCATGGAATGGGTCTCTATACAGGAAGCTTCTCATATATTGAATGTTTCTCAAGATGTGATTCGTCGCTATGCTAGGGACGGCAGGCTTAACGCAAAAAAACAAGCGAAAGAGACCGGAGGCACTTCTTGGGTCGTGGAACTTCCAGATGGACCTTGGGAAGATGATTTTAAAGAAAATGTTCATAGCATTGCCCAGAGATTAACCCCTTGGTGGTGGTCTACTCCAGACAAAGAAGGGGTGGTACATTATGTGGATGGTCTAGGTATTGAAGAGATAGAAGCCCTGTTCATGTGTGGGCTAATGACGAACAATATTTATTCAGCTGTTGGTCATGATCTATCTGACAGATGTCCTGAATGTATTGAAGAGGTTGTTAAACAAGGATTGCCAATGGAGACTCGAGAGTAGATCAGATAACACGGTAGACCCATATTTGATGGTAGGCGTCCGGCTCCCCTTTTGGTAACGCCTGGAATGGTTCGGTGCATTCTACTAGTTCCCACTTCATGGCACTGGAGAGTGTATCCTGCTTGTCTTTGAACCCCGCTGGTTCATAGATGTCGGATCTAAGGCTGAACGCTATGTAACCACCTGGTTTGGTCACCCTCACTATTTCGTCTAGAGAGTGCGGAGGAGCGTGCCCTATTGTTAAAACCCCCACTGTTATAGCTGCGTCAAAATGATCCGATGGAAACGCCAACGCATCTCCCATAACCATTTGGTGAAGTTCCGAATACACCTGTTTTTTAGATGCCTGTTCCAGCATCCCTGTAGAGAGGTCCATGGCTACTAAATTTGTGCATCCGGCTGCGTGTAGGAGTAGGCCTACTAGGCCCGTGCCTGCTCCAGCATCTAGTATTATTGAATTAGAGTGAATATACGGTAACAAAGATGCTACAGCTCGTTCGTGGCCATTCCATTCAAAGTCATTTTCAAGGTCCGTTTCGTAATCGTTTGCCCATTCATCGTATCTTGCTGATAATTCGCTGTTATTAGTCGAAGAGTAGATCCACTGGACTTTATTCTGTTCTTCCATCTGTAACCTACCTATCTTTAGTAACCTTATCGTGTGTCGGGCTTTTGGCTACTTCGCAATTGGATATTCTATTATCGGGTATTAATGACTACTTCATTACTTGCTTTATAGTGTCTGTAAAAGTAATGTACTAAACACGATTATATCAGAGGAGAAATATGTCTGACCTATTGATTCGTAATGGCCGCATAGTTGACGGTACAGGTTCAAAATCATTTTCCGGTAGTCTAAGTATTAATGGAGATACAATAACTATAATCACAGGAGATACTTCGGATATAGAAGCTGATCGGATTATTGATGCTGATAACTACATAGTATGCCCCGGGTTTATCGATATGCATTCTCATTCTGATCTGATGCTGTTAAATGAGCCTTTTCATGAACCTAAGGTTAGACAAGGTGTTACTACAGAGGCACTCGGCATGGATGGTCTATCTTATGCTCCTTCTTCGACTGTTAACTTGGAACTGTTGTTGGGGTATCTGTCTGCTATAAATGGGACTGCTCCTGAAGGTGTTAGGTGGAGCAGCGTCAGTGACTTTTTGCAACTGTTTGATAATAAGTGTTCGTGCAATGTTGTGTATTTTGTTCCACATGCTGCTATTAGAGTCGAGGCTATGGGTTGGGATGCCAGACCTCCCAATGCCGCTGAGCAGATGAAAATGCAAGAATTGGCCATCCAAGGTATGAGAGACGGGGCATTTGGATTTTCTACCGGATTGACCTATGCTCCGGGTGCGTACAGTGATACCGAGGAATTGGTCGGAGTATGTCGGGCAATCAGGGATACAGGTGGGATATATGTGTCACACGCCAGATATTCTCTTGGAGATAGGCTCCTAGATCCCTTCCGAGAAGTGCTTACAATAGGTAGGCAAAGTGGTATTCCCGTCCATATATCGCATTACCATAATCCTGTTGATGGGATGGGTCAGAAGATGATTGGGCTAGTTGATGAAGGCAGGAGTTCGGATATCGACGTTACATTTGATCAGTATCCATATCCAGCCGCGAGTACAGTATTACATTCACTACTACCGATCTGGGTGCATGATGGCGGACCAACCGCACTAATGAATCGTATTAAACAACGTAGTGTGCGTGATGAGATAGGTGATTCTGTAGATCCGCAATGGGGAATGACTCTCGATCATTACATAATTAGTAACGTTAAAACAGATGCTAATAAAGAATGGGAAGGCAGATCGCTAACAGATCTTGCGAATGCGAGAGGGCAAAGGATGATAGACGCAATTTGCGAAATTTTGATTCAAGAAGATCTGGAGGTTGCGTTTGTAGCCAGGACTGGGAATAACGAAAACATTAGAACCATCGTAAAACATGAAGCTCAAATGGTGGGATCTGACGGTATTATGACTGGGGACTATCCTAATCCAAGAACCTATGGCACGTTTCCTTTTATTTTGGATAGACTAGTTCGCCAAGAAGCAATATTATCATTGGAAGAAGCAGTACGAAAAATGACCTTTATGCCTGCTCAGAGATTAGGGCTAAAGGATAGAGGTGTACTCCGTGATGGTATGAAAGCGGATATTGTAATGTTTAATCCTGACACGGTCGCTGCACCAGCTACTTTTGAAGATCCAAAACAGTTTCCATCTGGCATAGATTATGTGATAGTAAACGGTCAACTGGTTATTGACTCTGGAATTCATACCAAAGCTCTGCCAGGAAAATCATTGAAGTCTCAATAGTGAAAACAAAAATGGTAATAATAAATAAAACCCCTCATTCATGAGGGGTTTTATTGTATGTACTAAGCCTCTTGGAGTGCTAAGTGTACATAAGAATATTTTAGCGGCCTTTCCAAACAGGAGCTCTCTTTTCAGCAAAGGCCTTTACACCTTCTTCTGCATCTTCAGTGTGGAGTATTACATCTCTCTTCATTTGAGCGAATGCTACACGGCGCTCTAGGTCCATGGCTGCTCCCATAATGGACGACTCTTTGATCGCTGCTAATGATAATGGTGCGTTAGCTACTATTTTTCGAGCAATTTCTTCTGCACGCGGTAACACTTGGTCAGGTTCTACCACATGGTTCACTAACATCAACTCACGAGCTTTTTCTGCGTCTATAAAGTCTCCTGTAAATAAGATCTCAAAGGCAATGTTTTTCGGTAGCACTTGGGCCAACAAGGCCGGACCGCTTACGGATGCTATACCTCTTTTTACCTGCGGCCATCCAAACTGAGCTTCAGTCGAAGCTATTCTTATATCGCTACCTAAAGCAAGTCCACATCCTTGTGCTAGGCAAACCCCATTTATCGCAGCGATTATAGGTTTCCAAATATTTGATTGAACTACGTATAGATCACCTGTACTTGGCCCCTCGTTAGCACGCGCATTTGCCATTGCTACTAAATCGTGACCGGTGGAAAATGCTCTGCCGTTACCAGTCACAATAGCGCATCGGACCTCGGGATTATTTTTAACATCTTGGAATGAGTCCCAAAGAATTTGACGCATTGGAGGGTCTATAGCGTTAAGTTTTTCTGGCCGGTTAAGGGTTATGAAAGCTATTCCATCTTTTATTTCGTATAATGCTTCAGGTTCTGGCACAATCGTATCTCCTTATTGTTTTGTTTATATGTAATGCTACGGTTAGTGGTGTTCTGTTATAGCGATATCAGTGTTTACCTAAGAGCCACGGTTTTCAGTTTAGTACATGTTAAATAATACGGGAACCTGTTGGTTTTGTCCCTATAACTCCAGTTTGCTCCAAGTCTGTGATTTCTGAATCAGTTAACCCAAGGAATTCACTGTATACAGTATGGTTGTGCTGTCCTAAGGTCGGGGCAGGCCAATGTACTTGTCCAGGCGTAAGAGACATTTTCCAAGCAAACCCGGGATACCATTTCGGTCCTACCTGTGGGTGATCTACGTTGTTAAAGGTGTTTCTTTCTGAAAAGTGTGGATCTTCCAGAAGGTCGGGACCACGAAGAACGGGACCACTGGGAACACCAGCTTCCTGTAGTTTATGAACTATATCGTACATCTCGTGCTCGACTGTCCAGTTGCTGATTATATTATCTAATTCGTCCTGGTTTAACAGACGCTGTTCGTTGTTTGAAAATGTGTCCGTTGAATGTAATTGCGGATCGTCTATTACATTTACAAGATTTTTCCATTCCGATTCATTTGTTACAGCGATAGTGACCCAACGGTCATCGCCGCTGCAGGGATATATGTTATGAGGTGAAAAATATGGTGAATGATTTCCTATACGTTCCGGTTCAGAACCGCTAATCTGATAGCTTATGACTTCTCCTCCTATGAGTGAGACAGCTGATTCTTGTTGGGAAACGTCTACGAACATACCTTTGCCAGTTTTCTTACGATACCTCAGCGCTGCCAATACAAGTCCTGCAGCGTGGGATCCGGTTATAGGGTCTCCGTGATTAATTCCCGACTTCATGGGACCGTCATTTTCGTATCCTGTCATGTGAGCCATACCACATAGTTGTTCCTGTCCAATCCCATATGCAACGTATCCTTTCCATGGTCCACTGTTTCCAAATGCTGGCATGGATACGTAAATAATGTCTGGTCTAATGGATTTTAGTTTTTCGTAATCGTATCCTAGTCTTTCAAGACTGCCTTGCCTAAAATTTTCTACAACTACGTCACTTATCGATACAAGTTCTTCGAAGACTTTTCTCCCTGAAGCTTCTGTAAGTTCCAAACTTATACCGTATTTACTCATATGGAGACAGTTGAACCACCCGTTTCGGTTCCATGGTTCGTCGCCAGGCTCTGAGTCAGGATAGGCAGCAATTCCGGGAGCAGGGGTCACTGGTCCCCTGTGGGAGTCATATACACGTAGGGATTCCATCTTGATAACTTGTGCTCCCATATCTGCCATTAGTTTCGTGCAATATGGCCCTGCCCATATTCGTGATAGGTCAAGTATTCTGTAGTTTTGGAGAGGCTGATTATTTTCCATTTAAACCACCCCATCAGAGCGCAAAGATTGGAATTCGTCCTGTGAGTATCCTAGTCTTTTACATATGATTGCTTCTGTATGTTCTCCGAGAAGTGGGGCTCTTTGATACACCCACGTAGCGATTTCTGTGTGCGGGCTAATAGGTGGGCCGGGATATTTTAATATTCCAGCAATAGGGTGGTCTAGGTCAACAAAATAATCTCTGGCTTCTAGTTGTTCCATTTCAAGAATATCCTGCATATTGGCTACAAAGGAAAATCCTAACCCGTGTTCCTGGCCGGCTTTAAATATGTCGACCTTGTTGTTGTCTAATAACCATGGCAACATCAAAGCATCTACTTCATCAGCGTATAATAAACGGCCTTGTCTGGATGCGTATTTCTCCTCTCCGAGTTCTTCACGGTCCATTATGTTGGATACTTCGGGCCAATTCTGATCTGGTCCGGCAATTATCCCGACGTAGCCGTCACCGCATGGATATATACCCCATGCTGCACGTCCGTAGCCTCTATTACCTACTCTCGAATATTCTTGACCGGAGTAGCTATATTGCATCAGGGCGTTTTCGAGGACATTGGTGGCATATTCTGCGATAGCTATATCTATATGTTGTCCTAAACCGGTTTCTTCTGCGTACATTAATGCAGTCATGCTAGCTACGAAAGCATTCTGACCAGTACCTAATTGTGCTAAGGGCGCTCCCTCCTTTAATGGAGTATCTTCGGGTTCCCCTGTTATATTCATTAATCCGCCGGTTGCATATAGATTAAGTTCAGTTCCTTTCCAATCTTTATATGGCCCGGTCTGGCCATAGTTTGATATAGACGTTACGACTAGTTGTGGATTTAGCTCGTGTAATTCGTCGTAGCTTAGGCCTAGGCCATCAATAGTATTTGGGGAGAAATTTTCGACTAGTATATCGGCTGATTTGATGAGGTCCTTTAAAATCTCTCTTCCTTGGTCTGATTTAATATCTAGAGTTACGCTTTGTTTGGAGGTGTTGAGGTAAAGAAACCATGCGCCAGAATCAATAGTTGCTGCCTCGGAGGCAAAAGGCCCATAACGTCGGATAGGATCACCGTTGCTAGGAGATTCTATCTTAATAACTTCTGCGCCGAGGGTGGCAAATAACTTAGTACAATAAGGTCCGGAAAAATAACGTGAGAGGTCAATTACTTTAACCCCTTCCAATAAACCAGGCATAAACGAGGGCCCTTTCAGAATATCTGAGATATTGTTGCATTGGCAGTTATTAAATGCAAGCAAGGTGATCTTATATTACCAACGCTATCGAGAGTATAATGGGTTAACCGAAATTGGAAGGTTACATATGGAAAAACCGACATTTCAGCCGCTAGGGACACACGTAATGGAATTGGATACGCCAGCATTGGTTCTGGATATGGAAGCACTAGATTTTAATATTAACCAGATGTCCTCAATGATTGGCCATGGTGATGTGGGAATTCGTTCACATGTTTCTACGTATGGTTGTCCGGCTATTGCACATTTATATGCTGATAAATTTCCTGGCAATTGTGGAATAGCTGTGAGCACCATCGGTGAGTGCGAAGTTTTTGCTAATTCAGGATTTCCGGACATCTTAATTACAAACCAAGTCATCACTAAATCCAAGATTCTTAGACTTTGCAGCGTTGCGGTTAATCACTCAGTCCAGGTGCTTGTGGATAGTCCTCAAAATGCTAGAGACCTCTCCGGCGTAGCGGTAAATAGTGCAGTCACAATTGGCTGCAAGATTGAGATTAATGTTGGCTTAGGCCGTGGCGGTCTTTCAGACACCAGAGAGATAAGAGAATTAGCTAACTTGATTTTGGGTCTGGATAATTTAGAGCTCACGGGTATGACTGCAAATTTTTTGCCGCTACATGTCTCATCCATATCGACAGAACACGATATAGCGACTCTCCTTAGTGTATTCATAGATACTGTCAAGCAGGCGGTTGATATGGACGCCAAAGACGGGTTTCTGAGCGTACGCTCCACTGAAGGTTTCCTGGATATATTAGGTGCTTCAGAGATTAGTGAAATCCAAATAGACACAGTGCCATTGATGGACCATAAGTCTCTACAAGTTAATCCACAGTTTAAACCCTCGGTCAAAGTACTCTGCTCAGTGCTCAGCCAACCGATTCCCTCGCGAGTAGTTGTAGACGCAGGTCACAAAACCACTGGGCCAGATATCGGGCTCCCTGTTGTGGACGGATTGAACGGTATTGAAGCTGTGAAATTCAGTGCTGAACATGGAGCTTTGGAAGTTGATGAAAATTCTGCACAGGTTTTATCCCCTAATGATAAAGTTTGGTTGATACCCTTTGATTTGAGTCTATGCACTAACCAGTTTGACTATTTTAGGGTTGTTCGAAAAGATGTATTAGGCGGATTATGGCCAATATCATCAAGAGGATTGTTCGGGTAGATAAGTTAGCGTATATCTAGGAGATGATTGGATGACAATGTCGTATAGGCCTTTAATAGGGACTCCTATTAGTGATCTTGACACACCTTGTCTAGTAGTAGATATGGACAATCTAGATCACAATATGTCTGTAATGGCTGATTATTATCAAAACAGGAATACCAAACTTAGAGGGCACGGTAAAAATCATAAGACACCTGCAATTGCTATGCGGCAAATTAATAGAGGTGGAACTGTCGGTGGCGTATGTTCGGCAAAAGTATCAGAAGCTGAGGTAATGATTCATGCTGGGATCACAAATGTGATGATAACCAGTGAAATTATTGCCCCGTTGAAGATTCAGAGGCTATGTAATCTAGCTAAGCAAGCCGAAGTTATTGTTGCATGTGACAATCTGGATAATGCCCGGAACATCTCAATGGCAGCTGTGTCACATGGAGTTAATATAGGGTTAGTAGTAGAGCTAGAGACAGGTTTGGAAAGGTGTGGCGTCCAAGACCTTGAATCAGGTGTAGAGCTTGATAAAGCGATTTCGGGTTTGCCTGCAGTCCAATTTAGAGGAATTATGAGCCATCAGATGATGGCTGAAGCATCATCCGATAAAGAAGATAGGATATTGGAAGGCAAACGACTTATCGAACCTGTAATAGATTTAAGAAAGGCTATCGAATCCAGCGGAATTGCAGTAGAAATAGTATCTACGGGTGAAACGTGGAGTTATGACGTTGCTGGAGATATTGACGGTGTAACAGAAATACAAGGTGGGACTTACTTGCTAATGGAGAGCGCATACGATTATATGTCTGACTTCCAATTCGCTGCTACGGTTTTGACTACTGTAATAAGTACACCACGCACAGGTATTGCTGTTGGAGATGCAGGCACACGCTCCATTGGTGCTATTAAGGGTGTACCTTTGGTTCAAGATCGCTCGGATGTTATTGTTTCAGGAATGGACTCAGATCATTGTATTTTCGAAACTTCCGTTAACTCTCTAAACATAGGCGATCAACTTCGGTTAATCCCAGGCCAGCAGGATGCTATGATCAGCCGCTGGGACAATATAGTCGGCATACGGGATCAAAAGGTTGAAATAGTATGGGATATACTGGCTAGAGGTACCCACTCTTAACCTATTGATTTATTTTGCGAGAACATCTTTTTCTAACTGTTCGATATCGGATTCGCTAAGATTGAAGTATTTAGCTTCAGGGTGATGGAAAACTATTGCAGATACAGAAGCTTCAGGATCCATCATAAATCCCTCTGTAAGTTCTACCCCTATATTAGAGTTTACATCTAGCAGAGTGAATAGCTTGCTTTGGTCTTCTAGACGGGGACATGCAGGATACCCAAAGGAATATCTGCGGCCTTGGTATTGAGTTCTAAATAGATCTTGATAACTAGTACCTTCAGTATCCCTAAGTCCCCACATCTGCCGTATCTGTTGGTGCAGTAACTCAGCGAAGGCTTCTGCACTTTCTATGGCCAGAGCTTGCAATATGTGAGAATTGAGATAATTACCCTCTTGCATCCACCG
>Ga0114933_10002857_pt1 | contig 17394 bp, 17 predicted proteins | sample 4SBtaG_FD_89691 | JGI IMG/M metagenome (GOLD analysis project Ga0114933, IMG submission 89691) | Deep subsurface microbial communities from Kolumbo volcano to uncover new lineages of life (NeLLi) - 4SBTROV12_W25 metaG | ecosystem: Environmental > Aquatic > Marine > Volcanic | place: Kolumbo... | reverse complement strand
CTGAAGTCGATGGCGAGCCGCAAGACGTTTCTACAAGACCCGGACCACAGGATTCGGTTCGTCTACACCCCGCGGCACGCTTCGTGGCTCAATCAGGTCGAGATCTGGTTCAGCATCCTGGCTCGTCGTGCTCTGAAACGGGCTTCCTTCAAGTTGGTTGGCCTGGCCAAGCGGCATCAGAAGCGCTGAGCCGGGAGCGGGAGCGGGAGCGGGAGCGGAAGAGCGGATCGCCATTCTCGCCGCGCACATCTAGGCGTTCAGGTGGCGCTGCAGGATAGCGCCCATACCGTCGATCGCGTCCTCGACATGGCCCGCCGCTGAAGGCCGCAGCTTGTCGTACGCTTTGCGCACCGAACGTGTCTGAGCGCGGGCAGCACGCCGATCCGTCACATTGAGCAGCGCGCTCGCGACTTCCCGACGCTGACCTTTGAGGTGGTCGCCGAACGCGCCGGACCCACCGTCCTTCCACGAGGTGTAGAACGGCTCGACCTCGGCGATGAACTCGTCAAACAGCATGTCGATCACGGTGCGCACGAAACCCGGCTTCACCGACTTGACGACCTTGAAGCCCGCCTTGACCGCGATTCCAGAGAAACCCCGCTTGCGGCTGACTTCGCTATCGATCAGGCGCACGCAGTCGTCGATGAGCACGCGGCGCTTGCTGTCGTCGGTGATGAGGGCGTCACGGAGGGTCGTCATGGCGTGATTGTCCTTGCGCCCGAAGACGAGCGCGGTGCTTCGATTGCGTGGTCTTGCCTACTTGGGAGCGGGCGCTTGGGCAGGCGCGGAGGACGCGTTGCCGGGCTTGTCCGATAGGAAGGTGTTCAGGTCAAGCGCGTTCTTCTTGGCCTTGCCCCTGGGCAGCTTGAGCCGAGCCTGCATGCGCTCGACGTTGCGTTGACCGTGGACCCCAGGGCCCGCCAGTTGCTTGTCGATGGCCGCCACACGCTCGGAGGTGTCCGGGTGGGTGTTGTAGAACGCGTCGTCGGCGTGTTTGGCGTCCGGCTTGGCGATGCGCGAGAGGAAATCGCGCAGGCCGGCGCTGTGGTAGCCCGTCTCGACCAGCAGCCCGGTGCCGATCTTGTCGGCCTCGAACTCCGTGTCCCTGGGCATCCCGCGCGAGAGGTAGTCGTCGAGAAACGCGTTGATGATGTTCTTGAAGAAGTCGGCGTTGTTGATGCTGCTCGCGGCGGCCCCGACCGCGGCGCTCTTGGCCTTGAGGTTCTTGATGATGGTCAACGCGTGCTTTGCCGCAATGTGCGCGACCTCGTGTGCCAGGACGCCGGCCAATTCCGCCTCGGACTTCATCATGCGCAGCGCGCCGATGGTGATAAAGACGTATCCACCGGGCGCGGAGACGGCGTTGACGTCCTCGGAATCCAACACGCCGAAGTGGTACTGGACCATCGGGCGGGTGCTGAACGCGGCGACCGAGTTGCCGACGAGCGAAACGTATCGCGTGAGCTCGTCGTTATCGACGAGACCCCCGTATTTCTCAACGATCTTGATGGCGATCGCGCCGCCGTATGCGCGCTCCTCTTCCGGGCCGATGGGCGCAGTGGATGCAGCGGCCTTACCGGCGCCAAGCAGCGCGTATGCGGCGCGGTTTTCACCGATCACCTGGCCCTGGAGCCACGTCCCGAACGTGCCGCAACCGGTCAAGAGCAAGACGACGCCAGCCGCGAGGGCGCGCGTCACACCAACCTGTTTGCTCAACGACAATGCCGTCACTTCGCGGACTCCTTGGACGGCACGGCAGGCGCCTTCGTGGACGCCGCCGGTGCTGGGGACGCCGCCGGTTTCGACCCGGGTACGACCTTGTAGTCACCGAGTTTGCCGGCCACCAGGAACGCATCGAGCTCGTCCATCGTCACCTCAAGCTTCTCCAGCTTCTCGATCGAGGCCACGACCGCTTTCAAATCCGGATGGTCCTTGGCGTACGTGTGGGCTTGCGAAGAAAGGCCGCGCGCGCCCGCTGTAAACGACACATCTTTGCCACCGCTGCCACCGCGAGCCGCCCGACCGAGCCCTTCGAGGAACTTGTTGCGCTTCTTGAGCTCCTTGGTGGTCCAAGAGCGCGCAATCCATCCAGTTTTGCCGTCCGCCGTCTTCACATTCAGGAAGCCTCCCTTCTTTCCGATCACAGTCAGCTTGGCGCCATGTTTGAGCTTGGTGACCGTGGCATCGCGCGACGAAGTGCCGGCTCGCAGCTTGGCGTAGCGGGTCTTCACAAAGACGTCATCTGCGAACGCCGATCCCGCGGTCAGCAGGATCGCACCGACGACGATCGCTGCGACGACGATTGCGGCCGGGGGGCGGCGCGGAAAAACCGTTGCCGAATGGCGAGTTCGAACGACCATGAGGCTTCCTCGAAGGGGTGAACAGCGAAAACGCATCATACCTATTTCGTCTTCATCTCATAGACGCCGTCCCAGTCGTCTCCTGGTGGGAATTGCTGGAACGCGCTGCATCGATCGAGGAACTCCCGCGCCGCGTTGTCTTCGGGGTGCTGCTTGAGGTGCGCTTTGAACAAGATGTGGGCCTGCTCGAACTGCTGTTCGCGATAACACTGCAGGCACTTCTCCCAGCTCGCGGCCAGGTCGCGGTGCTTGGCCTCGGTTTCGTCAGCTGTCGCCAACGGTTCGTACACGCGCACCGGCTTCTTCTTGCCCTTCACACGCACGCTGTCGAGCTCGCGCATCAAGACGAGGTCGCCGACGAGTTCTTCGGTGTTCTCGCCGACCATGAGCTCGGTTCCGTACACCTTGTTGGTGCCTTCGAGCCGCGCGGCGAGGTTCACCGTGTCGCCCATCATCGTGTAGTCAAAGCGCTGCGTGCTCCCCATGTTGCCGACGACCGCGTCACCGGAATTCAGACCGATGCGCATCCGGCACTCCGGCAGCCCCTCGGCCACCCATTGAGGCCTCAGTTCAGCGAGCCGCGACTGGCAACGAAGCGCGGCGCGACAAGCGGCAACGGCGTGGTCGGGTTGGTGCAGCGGGGCGCCGAACATCGCGATGATGGCGTCGCCCTCGTACTTGTCGATCGTACCTCCTTCGTCCTGGATGATGTTTGTCATTTCGGTCAGGTAGATGTTGAGGAACGCGACCAACTCGTGCGGCTCCATCTTCTCTGAAAACGACGTAAATCCAGCCACATCGGAGAAGAACGAGGTGATCTGCCTGCGCTCGCCGCCGAGCTTGAGCTTGGACGGGTCCTCGACAAGGCTCTTGATGACGACGGGCGACAGATACATCGAAAAAGCCGTGCGAATCTGCTTCTTTTGGCGACCTTCCGTCAGGTAACTGGTCACGACGACGACGAGGAACGACATCGTCATCCCGGTCATCGGCGCCACGATGTCGAGCCAGATGCCCTGGCTGTCGAACAGGAAAAGCGCCGCCCCGATATACCCGGCAAACAGGACACCGCTCGCCGCCACTTCGCCGAGCACCGACTTGGGAACCGTCGCGGCCGCGGCCATCAGGAACGCCAGGATGATCGCCAGCAGGATGTTCAGGCTGCGGGAGATGCGGCGGTTGTGGTCGCCGGACACGATCGCCTCGTAGAACGACGCGTGCAGGTGAATCCCATAGTCGGTTTCGCGGACCGGCGTGACGCGGGTTTCGTAAGTTCCAGCGGCACTTGTCCCCATGAAGATGACCTTATCCTTGAACAGGCTGGCATCGAGCGGCGACTTCTCCCCGGCGTCTTCGAGCTGGCTGGCGGCGTAGATTTGGGAGAACGAATAGATCGGAAACGGCGGCCACTGGGGACGCCATCGGACGACGGCTTGACCCGCCTCGTCGAGCGGAATGACGCGTTCATCGATGCGCAGCTCGCTGTCGGTCAGCGTGATGGTCGGCGTGGATTGTGTTGCGAGGAAGGCGGCGAGCCCCAGCACCGCGTGATGTTGGTTCTTGCCGGGGACCAGCGGGGTCAGGTGGCGCAAAACGCCGTCGGGATCGGCCGCGACCGTCACGAGTCCGCCAGCGTGGGGGGCGGTGCGCAGGGTCTTGATGTCCTCTTCGGCGTCGGCAGCGGGCAAGACGTACTCGCAACGCTTGGGCGCGGGGCCGCTTGTCTTTCGGGTGACCGGCCACCCCCACTGAGCCGGTGGCGCCGGGTCCTTGGCACCTTCATGGCATTGAAAGGCCAGCACCACATTGCCGGCGTCAGCGATGCACTCCGCAAAAACGCTGTCGAACTCGGTCGGGTCCGAATAGAGGATGTCGAACGCGACGGCCTTGGCCCCGGCTTTGGCCAACCAAAGGATCACCGGACAGTACATGTCGCGTGGCAAAGGCCAGCCGATCTGCTCGTGTTCCTTGAGGAATGACAAGGTCTCTTCATCGATCAGCACCAGCGCGGACGTGGTCGGGGAGTCGGCTTTGCGCAGGTTCTGGACCCGCCAGTCGTAGCTGCTTCGTTCGACGTTTTGGAAGAACTCGTTGGTGGCCAGCCCGACCGCGAACAGGCTGCCGATCACCGCCGCCGCGAAGAAGAAGACAAGCGAACGAATGCGCGGGTTCTCGAGCACGCGACTCCAGGTGGCGATGCGGCCGGATGACGGAATGACGTCAGTATCGGCAGCGGCGCCGACGGTTGGCAAGGCTCAGTCGGTCGGCGTCACGGCGCTGCGAGCGATGGCCAGTTTGACCGCGGGTCGTTCACCGATCGCCGGTCCGACCGTGATTGACACGTCTTTAAAGCGCTGCGAGAGCGTGGCGATGATGGCGGGGACATCCCGCGTGACGTGACCGCCCGACGCGAAAAACAGCGGCGTGACCTCGATGCGTGTGGCGCCGGCGGCGACGAGGTGTGTGACGCAGGTGGCCAGGTCGGGTTCAGCGTGCGCCAACCACGCCAGGACAACAGAATCATCGGTCATGGCACGCGCGGCGGCGGCGATATCGATCAGCGGCTGACGCCAAGCGGGGGCGGGGCTGCCGTGAGCGAGAAGCACGAGGGCGCGGGATTGTCGTCTTGCCATCCGCGCATTGTCCGGCTCATCGACGCTGACGTACAGGGGCACGTGATGTAGGTTCCGCGCGTGCAAATCCGCCTGACCGATGACGTAGCTGCGGCGCTTGCTTCCGGACGCCCCGTCGTGGCGCTCGAATCGACCATCGTGGCGCATGGTTTCCCGCAACCGGATAACCTCGCCGTCGCCCGCGCGATGGTGGACGCCGTGGCCGAATCGGGCGCTATTCCGGCGGTTATCGCGGTCGTCGATGGCGTGCCATGCGCGGGGCTCACCGATGCTCAGCTGCGGCATCTCGCGACGTCGGGGCGCTTCGACAAGTGTGCCTCTCGAGACGTGCCAAGGGCTATCGCGACGGGTGCCTGCGCGGCGACAACCGTGTCGGCCACCTGCCTCATCGCGGCGAAGGCTGGGATCGAGGTGTTCGCGACAGGCGGCATCGGCGGCGTGCATCGTGATGCGGCCACTACTTTCGACATTTCGGCCGACCTGGGTGCCCTCGCGCGCTGGCCCGTGCTGGTCGTTTCGGCCGGCGCCAAGTCGATCCTCGACCTGCCCGCGACTGTCGAGCGCCTCGAGACCCTGGGCGTTCCTGTGGTTGGCTTCGACTGTGACCAGTTTCCGGCGTTCTACGCCCGCGAGTCCGGCGTCGAGCTGACCTGGTCCACCAACGACGTGGCCGAGATCGCGCGGGCTTTCGATGCGCAAAAACAGCTTGGCGGCATGTTAGTGGCCAACCCGGTGCCGGCCGACAGCGGCATCGATAGCGCGACAATGAAGACCTGGATCGACAACGCGCTGCGGCGCGCCTCCACGGCCGGCGTTCATGGACGTGACCTCACGCCTTTCCTGTTGCAAGCGCTCGTGGGCATCTCGGGTGGGCAAACGCTGCGAGCCAATCGCGCCCTGGCCGTCGCCAACGCCCGTCTGGCCGCGCAAATAGCAGCGAACCTGTGCGAAAACCGCCAATTCTCGGGGCCTGCGACGTGACGAGCTTCAAGAACAACCGAAAACCGCGGCTGCTCGGGGCCATGCTCGCTGGCGGGCGCAGCCGACGGATGGGCCGCGACAAAGCCGGTTTGGAGATCGGCGAAGGCCGCACGATGGCCGACTCGGTTCTCGAAGCGCTTCGCGGCGTGTGCGACGACGTCGTCTTGCTTGGTGACGCGGCCGGGATCGGCGACGACATCCCGCGCCTCGACGACCTCCGACCGGGGCAGGGACCGCTCGCCGGGATCGAGACCCTGATGCGGCAGCGACGCGCCGACGGCTACCTTGTTGTCCCCTGCGATATGCCGCTCGTCGACGCAGATCTACTGGGCCGCTTGCCGACACCACCCGCAGCGGGCGTATCGGTCTTTCACCACGCATCCGGCGACACAGAACCGTTCCCGATGCGCATCGATCCCAGCGCCGTCGACACCGTTACATCGTGGCTGGACACCGGGCGGCGCAACGTCCGCGGCTGGCTGGCTGAACGGCCGACAAAATCGATCGCGATCGACGATGAAGGCAACGAACAGCTCGCCAACATCAACCGCCCCGGGGAGCTCGAGACTGCGCGTCGAACCGCGCGACGTCGACGCCATCAACTCGCGGTCCGGCACGAGGACGACAAGAGCGCGGTCGTCCCGGTTCTCGCAGCCAATGAAAACAGCACCGTGCAACGAGACGACCACGTGGCCGCCGAAGAGCCATTGCAGATCCAGGTCGGCTCGCTGCCCATCGCGGTCGTCATGCGCACTCCCGGCGACGACGTTGAGCTCGCTACGGGATTCCTGCTCACCGAACGGCTCGTGGTCCGCCCCAGCGATCTTGCCAACGTCCGACCCTGCACCGAAACAACCGAGCCGCTGTCGGAAGGCAACGTAATCCGCGCCCGACTGGCCGATGGGGTGAAGCTCGACGCCGCCAAACTGCAGCGCAACTTCTACGTATCGAGCAGCTGCGGCATCTGCGGTAAGGCCAGCATCGAGGCCGCGATGGCCCACGGAGACCCGCTGGCGCCGTCCGAAGCCGCATACTGGTCGCGCGCTGAGCTCGTCGAGTTGCCCGGACGGATGCGCGATCACCAAGCCGGATTCGTACGCACGGGCGGGCTTCATGCAGCAGGACTGTTCGGTCCCGGCGGCGACCTTCTCGTCGTTCGGGAGGACGTCGGCAGACACAACGCCGTAGACAAGGTGCTTGGGTGGGCGGCGCGCTCGGGACTCTGGCCGCCTCGCGAGGTGGTGCTCGCGGTTTCGGGACGCGTTTCGTTCGAGATCGTGCAAAAAGCGGTCGCCGCGAACGTGACGGTCATTTGCGCCGTTTCCGCGCCTACATCTTTGGCTGTTCAGCTGGCCACTGAGGCCGGTGTCGCCATCGTCGGCTTCGTCCGCGGCAAGCGATGCAACGTCTACGGCGACCGCAGCCGGCTACCAGCTCTGAGCGCTTCGGGCTGAGCACGCTTCGGACATGCCGGACATGCCGGACACACCAGGCTGCGGTTGATCACACGTCCGATCCGGCTCCGTGTCGTCCCGCCCCATCGGCAAATCGAGTGGCCCCCGCGACGGTTTCGGTGCTCAGCGCGGCCATTCCGTGGCGCAGTTCATTGGTGATCGCCTCTGCGAACGGCAGAGACCATTGTTCATAGGCGCTCGCTCGATCACCCAACATCGCCGCCTGCGGGAACGCCGCGATCTTCTTGCCCAGTTCGATGGCAACTGCACGCGCCTCGCCTGGCTCGCAGACCCGAGACACCAACCCCATCGATCGCGCCTCCTCGGCCGAAACGCCACGTCCGGTGAGGAGCATGTCGAGCGCGTGGCCCATGCCGATGAGCCGCGGCAGTCGAATGGTTCCGCCATCGATCAGCGGCACCCCCCACCGCCTGCAGAAGACACCGAAAACAGAGTCGGACGCGGCGACACGGAGATCGCACCAGCAAGCCAGCTCGAGACCGCCGGCGACGGCGTGTCCTTCCACAGCAGCGATGACGGGTTTGGCGAGCATCATGCGACTCGGTCCCATCGGCCCTTCGCCATCGGGCGCGACGCGGTTGAGTCGGCCAACCGCTATCGCCTTGAGGTCCGCCCCGGCACAAAACGTCCCGCCGGCCCCGGTGAGCACGGCGACGCGGGCCGATTCGTCGGCCTCAAATGCGACGAACGCGTCGACAAGTGCCTCGGCGGTAGCGCGATCGACGGCGTTGCGCCGGGCAGGGCGATCGATGGTGATGATCGTCACAGGGCCGTCGCTTTCGACGTGCACGATCGCGTCGGAGTCCGGGTCGGCGTGGTTGACAGCATCGTGGTTGACAGGTGCGTTCATGTTCTCTCTGCTGCAGCGATGGGCGACGCGACGGTAGCAGACGACTTGGCGGGCTTGCAGCAGCGGGTACGCGAACATCTGCACGAAGCTGGGGCGGGTTCGGAGGCCGGCGGCGTCGAAGCCGTGACGGTCCGGCCGCTTCCAGGCGGCGCCTGCCAAGACAATTTCGTGGTCGAAGCCACCTGGATTGACGGGACGAAAGGACGCCTGGTCTTGCGATCGGATGCGCGCAGCTCGTTGCTCGGTTCGGTGCCGCGCCGCGTCGAAGCCCCGGTCATCGCCGCCGCCGTCGCTGCTGGAGTCAACACACCGCCGGCTTTGTGGCCAGCTGTTGGGCTTGTCGCGCCGGGGGCCTCCGCCTATTTCATGCCCTGGGTCACCGGTGTCGCCATCGGACGCAAAGTTGTGGCATCGCCCAAGCTCGACAACGCCCGCGCCGGACTCATCGACACCCTCGCGCCGCAGCTCGCCGCGATTCACAGCATCAACCCGACGTCCCACCCCGACTTGTTCGACGGCGCGACGCCACAAAGGTCCGCCGCCGACCAGGCCGTCGCTGACCTCGATTCCTACCTCGACAGGCTGCCCACAGACCGCCCGGCGCTGCTCTTCATCGGCGATTGGCTGCGCGAGAATCGACCCGACGAAGACCACCATGTGCTCGTTCATGGCGACTTCCGAACCGGCAACTTCATGGTCGACGCGACCGGGCTGCAGGGCATCCTGGACTGGGAATTCGCGCACTGGGGGAGCCGCTGCGAGGACTTGTCGTGGATTTGCGTGCGCGACTGGCGCTTTGGCGTGCTCAACAACCCGGTTGGAGGCTTTGGTCAGCGCGCACGGTGGCTTTCCGTCTACGAATCGACGACGAAGATGGCGATCGACCCCGCTCACCTGCATTGGTGGGAAGTGATGGGCAACGCGCGATGGGCGATCGGCGCCGTGCAGCAATCCGAACGCTACTTGTCGGGCAAGGAACGGGACCTCGAGTACCTCGCCATCGGGCGCCGGACCGTCGAAATGGAGTGGGAGGCGTTGCGGCTCATCCGAACCGGCGTGCCGCGATGGCGAGCGGAGAATCCGGCCGACTGAGGCGCACAGACAGATGAAACCGAAACCACCGGCCTCTTACCCGACCGACGCGGATTTGCTCCGCGGGGTCGCGCGTTTTCTGACGGAAGACGTTCGCGCCGTCGTGCAAGATCCTGCGCTCCGATTCCGGCTGTTGGTGGCGGCAAACATGATCCGCATGGCCGGGGCAGGGCGCGCTGCGGTGGCCTCGTCATCGAAGCCCAGCGACGACAGCGACATCGAAGCGCTCACCGCCCGCCTTCGCGAAGAGCTGCGCATCGTAAACCCGCGGTTTGACGTCCGCGACGACATCGACATAACGGAGTAGCCGATGCCCTGGAACCTGCCCGACGAGGTCCGCGAGCTGCGCCACAAGGTCCGCACGTTCGTCGACGGGCGAATCATCCCGGTCGAAGAACGGATCGTCGAAGAAGACGCACGGCGCGAATACGGCGCACTCCGCGGACTGCAAGCCGAGGCCCGCGCCGCCGGATTATGGACCCCGCACCTGCCCGTCGAAAACGGCGGTCTTGGACTTGGCGTGATCGGGATGTGCGCCCTCTTTCGCGCGATGGGACGGTCGCTGGTTGGCCCGCGCGTGTTCAACTGCGACGCCCCCGACCAGGGCAACATGGACCTGCTGCTGCGCGTCGCCAGCCCCACGATTCGCGACAAGTGGCTGCAGCCGCTGTGCGACGGCGCGATAACCAGCGCCTTTTGCATGACTGAACCGGCTCCCGGGGCTGGCGCTGACCCGCGCAACCTCCGCACCACCGCGACCGAGGACGGCGATCGCTGGCTCATCAACGGGATGAAGTGGTTCTCGACCGGCGGCGGCGACGCGTCATTGCTGATCGTCATGGCCCGCACATCCGAGGACCGATATCGCGGCGCCACGCTCTTTGTTGTCGATCGACACGCCGAGGGCGTCGAGCACGTTCGCGATGTCGGCGTCATGGCGGACCCCTTGCTCGTCCACCGCGAGGCCGAGATGCGGTTCACAGACGTCAGAGTCGGTCCCGAAAACGTCCTGGGCGGGGTCGGACACGGCTTCGAGTTGGCGCAGGCACGGCTGATTCCCGCGCGCCTCACGCACTGCATGCGATGGCTCGGCCTGGCCGATAGGTCCCTCGCGATGTGCCGGCAGTACCTGCACAAACGTGTCAGTTTCGGGCGCCCGCTCGCCGATCATCAGCTCGTCCAGCAGTTCGTCACCGATTCCGCGCTCGCGATCCACACCGGCGACTTGCTCACCTGGCATTGCGCACGGGTGCTGGAACGCGACGGCCCCCAAAAGGCTCGCGGCTACTCATCGATGGCCAAGCTCCACTGCGCCCGGATGCTCTGCGACGTGCTCGACGCCGCGATTCAGATGCACGGCGCCCTCGGCTACAGCGACGATTTGCCGTTCGCCCGATGGTATCGCCACGCCCGCGCCGGCCGCATCGCAGACGGCCCTGATGAGGTCCATATCGGCGTGATCGCGCGGGATTTCCTACGTGAGCGCCTGTCTCTGCTCACCTGAACAACCCGTGCTCATTGCGCCCTCCCACGCGTGGAAATCCGCGTCCCCGTGGAGTTTTTCGGCCTTGAACGCCGGCCGGGCCGTGTCTACCCTTCGCATCGAGGGGAGAGCGAGGTACGACCATGAAACTGCGAACCGGGCGCCTGACAGGCGCCGTGGTCGCCGCGATCGCATTTTTGCCGGCATCGGCGTTCGCGTGCGGCGGCTTTTTCTGCTTCACCCAGCCGATCGATCAGAGCGCCGAACGCGTTTTGTACGTCCAGGATGGCACCAAGATCGAGGTGCACATCCAGATCAGCTACACCGGCGAGGACGACAAGTTCTCGTGGATCCTGCCGCTGCAGTCCGCGCCCGAATTGGGTATCGGCAGCGACAGCATCTTCCAAATCCTCGAGCAGGAGACGTCGCCGCGTTTTCAGCTGCAGTGGAACAACACCAAGGACTGCCAAGGGTATCCGCCCTGTCGCATGTTCGACGCTGCAGCCGGCGGTGGAAGCAGCGGTGGTTCCGGCAACGGCGGCGGTGTCCAGGTCCTCGATCAAGGCAACGTGGGACCGTATGACTACGTCGTGCTCAAGAGCGGCAACGCGGACGAGCTGATCAATTGGCTCAACAAGAACAAATACGTGCAGCCCAAGGAGTCCAAGCCGCTCATCGAGTCGTACGTCAAGAAGCAGCACGTCTTCCTCGCGCTCAAGCTCAGCAAGGACAGCAACTCGGGCGACATTGCGCCGATCGTCGTGAAGCTCGACGAGAGCTCGCCGTGCCTGCCCATCCGCCTGACGCAAATCGCCGCGCAGCCGGACATGCCGATCGTGACCTGGACGCTCGGGCCGGCCCGCGCCATCCCGAAGAACTTCCTGCACGTCATCCTCAACGACGCCGTGTTCGACTGGCTGCGCCCCGGCGCCAACTACAAGACCGTCGTCAGCAAGGCGGTCGACCAAGCTTCCGGCCACGCGTTCACGACCGAGTACGCCAAGCAGACCGACAAGTGGAAGCGCAAGTTCGCCAACAAGAGCTGGGATCCGAGCAAGCTCGAGAGCATCACCGACCCGTCCACGTTCCTGATGAAGCTGCTCGAATACGGCTACCCGCGAACGACGCAGATGCAAAACCTCATCCGCAAACATCTGCCCAAGCCGGCCAAGTACAAAGACGTCAAGGACAACGCGTACTACAACTGCCTCGGTCAGCAGTGGAACACCAAGCCGCCGTGCAGCGATTACAAGGCCGCGGCGAAAGCCCAGGGATTCGACGCCAAGAAGTTCGTTGTGGACCTGGTGAAGTACGTGATCGAGCCGCTGCAGAAGATGGACAGCGACATCGCCGGGCACGCCTGGATGACGCGGCTTTACACCACCCTCGACCCGCAGGAGATGGACAAGGACCCGATTTTCGCGTTCAACAAGACGCTGCCGGCCGTCGATAACACCCGTACAGCGACGGCGCACCCGATCTGCGACAAGGGCAAGAAGGTGGCGACCAAAGCCAAGCTGGTTTTCGCCGACAAGCACGAGCTGACCGTCGATATACCGACCGACAACAAGGACTGTCAGTGGCAGTTCAATGGCGGCGTGGCGGCGTTCGGCAAGGGAACCGACGCGATCAAGAGCGCCGGTGGTCAGCCCGCCAAGGAGATCCAGGTGCTCGACGAAACGGGCGCTCCGCTAGCGATTCACCCGGCGGATGCGGACAAAGTCGACGCGGCTCTCAACGGTGCGGAGGCCGGCAAACCGAGCCTGACCCCCGAGTTCAAGAAGGACCTGCGCGATCCCGCGTGGAAATACACCGACCCGAAATTCGATCCCGGCCCTGCCAGCAGCAGCGGCGGCACGTCGTCAAGCAGCGGCTCCTCGGGCGGTTCATCGACCTCCGGTGGCACGTCGACAAGTTCCGGCGGATCGTCAACCAGCTCCGGCGGCGGAGATTCTTCGGGTTGCACGGCCGGCTCCAGCCAGGGTTCACAGTTGCCGACCGCGCTGCTCGTGATGTTCGCCCTCGGCGCGCTCTTCGTGCGTCGGCGGGTCGCCTGATTCGGGCTTGAGACACATTTGAACCATTACCTCGTCCCGCCGCCCGCACCGGTCGCCATGCCGGTCGCGGGCTGCGGTCGCTTTGGTGTCGGTCGTTTTGGTGTCGGTCGGATTTGGTGCGTCGGGCGCAACTATCGAGCCCATGCGCTCGAAATGGGCGCCGATCCAGACCGTGAACCGCCCTTCTTCTTCGCCAAACCGGCAACAGCGCTCGTTGCTGCGACAGCGATAGATGCCGCGGTGGTGATGGCCTATCCGCCCGCGACAAGCGAGCTGCACCACGAGGTCGAGCTGGTCGTCGCTATCGGTAAGGGCGGCAGCAACATCGCCGTCGCCGATGCCTGCGATCACATCGCCGGCTACGCGGTGGGCCTCGACATGACGCGACGAGGCGTTCAACGCGCAGCCAAGACAAAGGGCCGCCCATGGGCGTTGGCCAAGGGTTTTGACCAGAGTGCCCCCATTGCGCCGCTCGTCGCCGCCGCTGATTGGTCGATCAGCGCGGGCAAGGCCATCCAATTGCGTGTCAACGGCGAGGTTCGTCAAGCGTCGTCGCTCGGAGAGCTGATCTGGTCAGTCGCCGAGGTCATCGCGCAGCTGTCCGCCCAGGTGGCGTTGCTGCCCGGGGACTTGATCTTCACCGGAACGCCCGCGGGAGTCGGCCCGGTCGAGCAGGGCGACATACTCCGCGCCGAAATCGACGGGCTGCCAACGTTGACGGTTCGCGTTGGCAGTTGAGATGTTGGACTGAGCGGCGTGGCGGGTCGGCCGAGTGCTAGTCGCGGTCGATGCGGATTTCCAGGCCTTCTCGCGCGGCGAAAATGAAGACGTCGCTCTCGAAACCGGTGGCGCGGGCGCGACACATCGAGATGACCTTGTCCACCTCTTCGTCCGAATGCATCGGATCGTGGTGGTAGATCGCGAGCTCTTTGACCTGCGCCTGGATGGCGAGATCGACAACCGTCGTGCAGCGCGCATGGCCCCAGCCGACCTTGGACGGGTACTCGGCATCGGTGTACTGGCCGTCTGCGATCAGCAGATCCGCGCCGCGGCAGAAGTCGATGAGATCGCGCGGCAAACGGCGCAAGGCGTTGGGCTCGCGGACGGGCTGCTCCTTGTCCTGCAGCATCTGGTCGAGCTCGTTATCGGTCGCGTAGACAAGCTTGTGTCCGTTCCACTCGAAGCTATACGCGTAGCTGCCGCCGGGGTGATGCACACGCAAGCAGCTGACCTGGACGCCGTCGATCGCCTTGGTGCCGTGCACGCCGAGGTCCGCCGGAGCGATTTTGCCGCCGAGCGCCGCGAAATCGACGGGGAAGTACGACGAGCTCATCTGGCCCGACAGCAGGCGATGGAAACGCTTGTCGCCGTCGCGGGTGCCGTAGATGTAGAGCGTGTTGCTCGGGACGTACGCCGGCACGAAGAACGGGAAGCCCTGGATGTGGTCCCAGTGCATGTGGCTGAAGAACATGTGCGCCGTGATCGGGCCACCGCCGCGCGACATGATGTCGTTGCCAAGCTCGCGCAGCCCGGTGCCGCCGTCGCAGATGAACAGCGTGTCGTTGACGCGAACCTCGACGCAGCTGGTGTTGCCGCCGTATCGGTACGTGCGTTTGCCGGGCGTGGGAATCGATCCCCGAACTCCCCAAAAGCGCGAAAAGAACGCCATGTAGTCCGGCTCCTAGTTGCCTTCGAGGTAGATGAGGACGACGTTGCCGAGTTGCACGGTGTCGCCGTCGCGTAGAACGCAGGAATGGGCGCGCACTTCGTTGACGTAAACGCCGTTGCGCGAACCGAGATCAACAATGCGATATCCCCACGCGGTGCGTTCGATCATGGCGTGCTGACGGCTCAAGTCCGCCGACATGATGCGCACATCTGCGGAGTTGCTTCGACCGATCGTGACGGGGTCGTTGCCCAGCGAAATCGTCCGCGGCTGATCCCCGCCGGCGATCAACTGCAACATATGCGGCCGCCGCAGCAGCCGCGTCGGAAGCAACGAAATGTCGTGCGCTTCGGTCTTTTGAAACTCGAGGCGCCCTTCGACGGTGTCTTCCATCTTTCGTCCGATCTCGCCGTGTTCTCGTGCCGATTATGGCCGGTCGCGTAGGGTTTTCGCCGTAGCCCGCGTGGAGGAGTCGGCCGCGAGGTTATCGAGTAGGCGTCGGCGCTTCAAGACGTTGCGACGATGTCGCTGCGATCAATCTGCGCGCGTTTGCGGCTGTGTCATGCGTCGAGCACCGCTGAGATGGCGACACCGCGACCCGTCAGTGCTTCAACGCCGGGCACCGACCGCGGCACCGCTTCGGTCAAGTTGTCGGGCGCGCCATCGGTCACCAGGATATCGTCCTCGATGCGAATTCCCCCGAAACCCAGCCATTTTTCGGCCCGCTCGAAGTCGACCTTGCCGTCAAACCGCTGCCGCAAAGCCGCGTCGTGCAGAATCGCCGGGACGACGTAGAAGCCGGGCTCGACGGTCACGACCCAACCGGGCTCAAGCACACGGTCGAGGCGCAGGTAGCATGTCCCGAATTGATCGGGGCGACCGCGGCCAATGGGGTACGACGGCAAATCGCCGAAGTTTTCGAGATCATGGACGTCCAGGCCGAGCAAGTGGCCCACGCCGTGGGGGAAGAACAGAGCGTGTGCGCCGGTCGCGACGGCTTCGTCTGCGGAGATGGTGACCAGGCGCTCGTCGACCAGGAAGTCCGCCAGGACTCTGCAAGCGGTGTCGTGGACGTGGCGATACCGGACCCCGGCGCGGCATCGGTCGATCGCGGCGTCCTGGGCCGCGAGCACAGCTTCGTACGCCGCCCTCTGGCGCCCTTGGAACATGCCGGACACCGGCCATGTGCGTGTCACGTCGCAACCATAGCCTTCCTCGACCTCGCCGCCGCCGTCGACAAGGAGGAGCGTGCCGGCCTCCAGCCGGTGTTCGTGGTGGAAGTTGTGCAGGACCTCACCGCGCTGCGTCAGGATGGTTGGATAGCCTTCGGTGCAGCCGTTGGCTCCCAGCACGGCCCGAAACAGCGCGACCAGCGAGCGCTCGTGGACCCCGGGTTTCGCGCCGGCTGCGACGGCTTTGTGAGCGGCGGCCGTGTGCTTGGCGGCCTGCCGCAGCATGCCGACTTCGATCGCGGTCTTGGGGCGCCGCAGTTCGATGACAGCGGACACGAGGTCGTCGTCGCCAAACGCATCACCAAAGCGGAGTGGAACGCCGAGTTCGTCTTCGATCCACGCGTTGCGCGCTTCGTCGGCGATCGCGAGCGTCGCGGGATGTTCAGCAACATCGCGCAGATCGTCGGCGAGGCGGTCCGTATCGAACACGCCGGCGACGTCAAACGTGGCGCCGAGCTCGGCGAACGTGGGCACATCGCCGTGCCAAAGCGGGTCATCCGGGGCAGGCTCGGGCAGATACAGCCGGCTCCCGTCGCGATCGATAAGGATCGCGGCATCGGGCTCACGGCAGCCGGTGAAGTACAGAAACGTGCTGTCCTGTCGAAAGGGCAGCGGGGTCATGGGCAGGTTTCGGGCGCGCACGCCATTGCCGAGCAGAAGCACAGGTCGCCCGAGTTTTTCCATGAGCTGCCGGCGACGTTGCGCATGTGTTGCGGCCGGGACGCGGCCCGTTCCGATGGTGTGGCTCATGGCGTCATCTCAGGGTCGGAAGGGCCGCTGTGGCCAGGTGGCAGCGCCGTTCGAGCGACAGTCGCTCATCAAGCGGGCGTTTCGGTGATGTCCGCGCCCATGCGGTCGCGCGCCCATGCAGCGATCGCGGCGGTTGTCGGCCGCATGCAATCACGCGCTGCGGCGACCGCTTCGGCAGACGCAGCCAATTGCGCCGCTTTCGCCGCAGCTATCGCTCGTCCGCATGCGTCGCCGAGGGCGATCGCGCCGACATTGAGCGCAGCTCCTTTGCACCGATGCGCGATGAAGGCCGTCGACTCAAGATCGCCTGCCGCGAGCGCAGTTTCCAGCTCAGCGATGTCGCGCGCGGCGCTGGCGATGAAACGACGGACCAGGCGGGTCGCGATCTCCGGGTTGCCGGCGAAACTCAACATCTCGTCGAGATTTGTCGGGTCGAAAAACAACGGTTCGGCACGGCCATCGGTCATCGCGGGCAGCCTGCCGGCTCGCGACAGCGGTCGCAACACTGAATCGGCAACAACGTCGCATCCGCACAGGTCGGGCGGCCCAGGACGCGCAGCGTGCTCCGACTGGGCTTGCACCGCTGGGTCAACGGACTATATTTCGCGGCCGCCAACCCCACGTGGAGCCCCGAAACTGTGATCCGAGTCGACCATGTGACCAAGTTCTACGGTTCCCATTGCGCGGTGGCGGACTTGGACTTTGCGATCGAAGAAGGCGAGTGCGTGGGCTTCCTGGGCCTCAACGGAGCCGGCAAGTCGACGACGCTTCGTTTGCTGAGTTGCCTGCTCTTGCCGACCTCGGGACGCGTCACG
>Ga0114933_10002854_pt1 | contig 17396 bp, 16 predicted proteins | sample 4SBtaG_FD_89691 | JGI IMG/M metagenome (GOLD analysis project Ga0114933, IMG submission 89691) | Deep subsurface microbial communities from Kolumbo volcano to uncover new lineages of life (NeLLi) - 4SBTROV12_W25 metaG | ecosystem: Environmental > Aquatic > Marine > Volcanic | place: Kolumbo... | reverse complement strand
CTAGCCTGAATTAAGACTGCACTATGTTTTCCTTCAATAAGCTTAGCTTCAAGATCAATAATATTAACAGAATGTCCCGGCACTACTGATAATATATCCGGAATCACCCCATATGCCTGACAAATTTCTGTCCATCTCTCTCCAAATTTACCGCCCTCCACCACTAATGCCTTCTCTCCCACTGAGAGAAGATTCGATACACATGCTTCCATGCCACCAGTTCCAGAAGAGGCTAGCGTAATAACATCACTTTTCACTTGATATAGCCACTCTAGTCCATCACGAATATCCGCGAAATGCGATTCAAATTCACTTGTTCTATGATGAAAAAGTGGTTTAGACATCGCTTCGAGTACAGGATGGGTAACCGGTGTGGGACCAGGTGCTAACAAATGATTTTTCTTCATATTCTTTCCTATTCTATTCCTACAGGTTTAAAAAGATATTGCAAAACGGCACGAGGATATCAGCCCTTGAAAGTTCAATCAAGACCAAGTGCAGTGTTATCAAAGGAAAATTAAAAAAATAAAGAAGAATATAGAAGAAAAAACCGGGAGAGTATAAAAATACCCTCCCGGTCTAAATTTCTATTACAAGCCTCAATCTGAATAATCAGAAATTAGCTTATCATCATTCCAAGCTTAGAATGAATGACGGATTTCGAAGTACCAGCACCATGTGTTATCGAAATCTTTTGTTGCGTTTGTTGCTTTACCATAATCACCAACAGCCAAGTGTGCATATGCAACTTGTGCCCATAGGGATTTATAGAACTTATATTTCAAAGATAAATCAACTTCTGTACCGATATTTGTGTCAGACACATATTGTGTTCCACCAGAAATATCTTGCGCACCTTCAGAAGAATGGATGCTTGACAAGTTACCTTTAAAAGAAAGTTTTTTGCTTATTGGATGGCTTACGATAACTTCCATTACCCTAAGACCGTTACCACTTGTTCCACCGTTACCACTACCGGAACGAGTTTCATTACCTGCACTTATATTGAATGTGCTGTAACGTTTACGGGAAATGATCTGTGGGTTATCAAACCAACCCATTGTATCGTTGTGAGGAGTTGAGAAACGTGTCAACTCATTGTTACCATCTTGCTGTGCTGTAACACCGTGTGATTGAGAAGCAGCTAGACCGTCTTTATCACCGGATGAAGCAACTGCACGAAGTGTAACTTTTGATTTACCAACTTTAGTTGTAGCACTTACGTGAAGCATTGTTGCTTGAACATCAATGTCTTTCACTGTTGCACTACTGGATGGGTAATCAATTGTACCTTCTTGGTATACTGCATCAACTGTAAGGCTGAACATACCAACTTTACCTTTTGCATTCAGACCCCACCATCTAAGATCTCTATCTGGAGAAGTAGTACCTGAACCACGGTTGTCTGCTTCTACAGTTAGATGAGGAGTTAGCTTCATACCCATAGCTTTTGTTGTGAAACCGATGTGGTGTACATCAGAGTCATTTTTTCCACCAAAAGGACCACCAGAACCACCAGCGCCACCTTCAGATGTTTTAACTGTCCAAGCTGTCATTTTCATGCCAGCTACTTTACCAGTTGCTTCCCAACCCTGATTTCTGTTACGTCCACTGGATGTAACAAGCATTTTGCCAGGGGAGAAATAATCGTCACGACCATACTGTATTTTTAATTTAGTTCCTGGAAGAGCAAACTGAACATAATGCCTGTTTACTTTAGGAGCTGTTTTAGCAGCATCCCAACTACCAGAACCTAGATCAAGTTCCCATACAGCTTTCACTTTTCCGCCTTCAGATACAGCAGTAAAGCGAGGACGCATTAACATATCTGCTTTTTGGTTACCATCTTCAGATGTGTTATCTCTATCAGCGTCATCATAAGAAACACCACGATACCTGTACATACCAGTAAATTTAAAGCTTGCTGCAAAAACTTCTGGCAATACAAGACCAACTGCCAAAACTGCAACTGCTAAAGTTAATAAAAATTTCCGCATTACTTTCTCCTAATATTTAAGCTTATTAATACTATTAATAGTTTTAAAAACTGTGTTACACAAACTTCATGTTACTACGAACTACTACTGAGCTTTATACTCTTATAGGCTCCTCCTCTTAGGCGATATATAAAATCAATAAAAATAAATACACGCACACACTAAACCGCACGTGCTATTATAAAATACACTCACAGAATAACTAAAAAAAACTCGTAACTTCTACATATATTAAGAAAATTCATTTTTGCAGTCAAGATATTTCACATCAAATACGAATATATAATAAAAATAATGAAACTTTTAATAAAAATAATGAAATAATTGCTGGCTAATCACTCATATATTGACCAATTAGCATAACAAAATCAAGAAAAAACTATTTTCCATACTTCTTTATATCATAAATATAAATTTTACTAGAAGCATTCGTAGTCAACATTGACGTATCTGTAGTAATTAGAATCAAATCTTTTCTACCATCATTATCACCATCCCCCACCTCAAAATCTACCACTCCCTGAGAGAGTTTTTTTGATCTCCAAAATTCAGACAATCCACTACCATCCCATACCAAACTTACAATCTGTCCACCAGAAATACCAAGACCAGGAGCAATTCTTGTTCCTGAATATTCGTTCGCAATAACGAGTACTTCATCAATCCCATCTTCATCGGTATCTGCAACCTTAATCCTAGAACGAATCAAAATATCAAATTCCGAAATAGTTGTAGAAGTTCTCCTATCTTCATTTGAATGAAAACGATGAACTGGTCCGCCAAAAAATTCAGCACTTTTATAAAACACACTGCCAGATCTACTCATGACACGGAGTTTATCATCTTTTCCTATCTCTATTACGTTCAACTTTCCATTTCTGTCAATATCCCACAAAGAAAATCCAAGTATTTCGAATTCCTCTGGCAGATTATAAGAAGATATTTCAACAATCTTGTCTTTTGACCATGTGTACCTTCTAATTGCACCACTAAATGGCTCATCGAAACCCTGAGATTGACCTAAAAGTAAGGAAACATCTTTATCTTTCGAGGAAGGACCTTTATTCCTTGTTTTTAAAATACGAAAAAAAACATTTCTTTTTGAGAAAATCTTGACAAATTTTTTCTGTTTCACTTCAAACACCAAAGAAGTAAGATTGTCATGCTCATAGGTAGCCACATACAATTCAGGGATCCCATTTGAATTTAAATCCGATACATCCATCCAGCGAAAATCATTTCCTACCCCTCCATCGTATCGGAAAAGTTCACGGATTTTATTATTTATAATCTGAAAAGCAATCAATTGAGTAGAAGTCAAAATCACAAGTTCGTTCTTCCCATCCTTATCCAAATCCGAGACAGCAATTCCTCTTACTGCCAATTTGTCAAAATGAAAAGCTTTCACTCCTCCCATGACGGACACTCCCGGAAGACCAGAAGTTGACCGTTGAAAATTGCCACCAAACGCAAAAAATCCTCTTCTTCTTTTTCCTCTTTTCAACGTCCCTTTCTTTGGGACTCCTTGTTCATAGGGCAAATTGTCTACAGAAGAAATAGCTTCAAAAAGAATACGCTTACTACTAAGAGAAATAATTTTACTCTTGAGAAAAGTTTTCCCCTTTATATCGACAACTGTACTTTGTATCGCCATATCAGAGCGAACTTCATTTCGAAGAGAAATAGGATTTCTTCCTTGCAAGATCTTATCTTCGGGAATCCCATTTTTTAAAAGCCATACTTCTAATTGATCTATATCAAAAACATCAAATCTCCCTCTTTTAAGGAGGAACTTCGCAAGTTCTCTAGTTAACAAATCGGTGCTATAAGGCTCATCTGTGAGGTTTACAAAGGGGAGTACTGCAATACTAATCTTTGCAGAAGAAGCTCTGACCTTATCTTTTACCCTAGGAACAAGTTCACCTCCTGGAGCTAAACGAACAACTCTTGCAATCGAAAATTTTTCTCTTACATCAACTACTTTGATTTCTGCAACATTTTTTTCTAAAGATCCAAGAGACTCTCCAGTAATAGGATGTTTAAAGACCTTCCCTTGACGAAATACTCCGATCGTCAATCCTTTCACAACTCGATTTCTAGAACCAATACTTAGATATAGGTCTGCTCCCTTTATAGCAACAATTGAGCCTTCAACATGAGGATAATAGGTGTGAACTTTCTTGCTAAGAACTTCAATTGCACTAGTATAATTTAAGGAATAAAGATTCGTAGGAAAAAAGCCAATACTTAAAAATGCAAAGAAGAGTAGATACAGAAAACCATTTTTTAAAAAATCAAATCCTAAACGCATAATTTCTCGTTCCTCAAATAATCAAAAAAAACTAAACCCCTAGGGAGAAACATACAAGAAACCAGAAGACTACTACAAGAGAGTTGAAAATAAAAACTTCAGTTCTTCATTCAAAAAAAATCCTTAGCAGGAATATACTTTGACCTTAAAGCAATTGATTGATAGAGTTTGAGATGCAGTTTCGCTGGGGGTGCCACGGGCTGAGAAAATACCCTTGAAACCTGAACCGGACAATGCCGGCGTAGGGAAGCGAATCCATATTTGGAATTCCCTCCCTTATTCGTGCCCCTCAATAAAATCTAGATATATTTTAACTTCCAATGGGGAATATAGATATGAACAAATCAGATGGACAAAACGACAATGGAATCAAGTTAGACCTCGTCAACGAAAATGGGAATAGTTCCAATGGTGCCTCATTCCCTAACTCTAAAAAAATTCATGTAAACGGCAAAGATAATGTCCATGTACCGATGAGAGAAATCGAACTTGCCGATGGCGAAGAACCTTTGCGCGTATATGATACTAGTGGCCCAGATGGGGAAGATATCCGGAAAGGTCTTCCTCCTTTAAGATTAAATTGGATACAAAACCGTTCAGAAATCCAAGAAATGGATCCTTCTTACAAACCTGTCTCAGGAAAAGAGAATACTGAACTTCCAATGCCACCGAAACGAAAAGTGTTCAGAGGGACAGGAAATGTTACGCAAATGCATTTCGCAAAAAAAGGAGAAATCACTTCAGAAATGGAATTTGTTGCTATTCGGGAAAATATGGAACCAGAATATGTTCGTTCTGAAATTGCTAGGGGCAGAGCAATTATCCCTGCAAACATCAATCACCCTGAAAGTGAACCAATGATTATTGGGAGAAACTTTTTGGTGAAGATAAATGCGAATATCGGAAATTCTGCAGTTTCGAGTTCTATAGAAGAAGAAGTTGAAAAAATGACATGGGCAACAAAATGGGGAACCGATACAGTAATGGATCTTTCAACAGGAGATAACATTCACGAAACTAGAGAATGGATAATTAGAAACTCTCCTGTACCAATTGGAACTGTCCCAATTTATCAGGCTTTAGAAAAAGTAGATGGTGTCGCTGAAGATCTCACCTGGGAAATTTACAAAGACACTCTTATTGAACAGGCTGAACAAGGAGTGGATTACTTTACAATCCATGCAGGAGTTTTACTCAGATACGTTCCTTTAACTGCAAAGCGTATGACCGGAATCGTATCAAGAGGTGGCTCTATACTTGCTAAATGGTGTTTAGCACATCACCAAGAGAATTTCCTATATACGCATTTTGACGAAATATGTGAAATCATGAAGTCGTATGATGTCTCTTTCTCTTTAGGAGATGGATTAAGGCCTGGAGCAATTGTTGATGCAAACGATGAAGCCCAGTTTGGTGAACTAGAAACACTTGGAGAACTTACATTAAAGGCTTGGGAACATGATTGTCAGGTAATGATTGAAGGTCCTGGCCACGTTCCTATGAATCAAATCAAAGAAAATATGGACAAACAATTAGAAGTCTGCCACGAAGCTCCATTTTATACACTCGGCCCATTAACTACTGATATTGCGCCTGGTTATGACCATATTACAAGTGCAATTGGAGCAGCAATGATAGGTTGGTTTGGGACGGCTATGCTTTGCTACGTAACTCCAAAAGAACATCTTGGATTGCCAAACAAAAATGATGTACGTGAAGGCGTTATTGCTTATAAAGTAGCTGCTCATGCTGCAGATCTAGCTAAAGGGCACCCAGGAGCACAGGAAAGAGATGATGCACTCAGCAAAGCAAGATTTGAATTCCGTTGGGAAGATCAATTTAATTTATCACTTGATCCTGAAAGAGCAAGAGAATATCACGACGAGACTCTCCCTTCTGATGGAGCAAAAGTAGCTCATTTTTGCTCAATGTGTGGTCCCAAATTCTGCTCAATGAAAATAACGCAGGAAGTAAGAGAATATGCAGCTCAAAAAGAAATAGACGATAAAGAGGCTCTTATGAATGGGATGAAAGAGAAATCAGAGGAATTCAAAGATAAGGGTTCAAACATTTACGTGAAATCTGATTAGATTAATAATTTAAATTTTTTTGGATACAATGGAACACGATACTTTTAATATTGAACCTTCTGAAGTTCAATCTTTACGAGAGAAGGGAGAAAAATTTATTTTTCTCGACGTTCGTGAAGATGAAGAATTAGAAATCGCGAAAATATCTAACGCAATCCATATTCCAATGGGAGATGTTCCTTCCAAAGTTAATCTTTTGGACGATGAGGTTCCTATCGTTGTTTTCTGTCATCATGGACAAAGGAGCGCGATGGTAACTCAGTTTTTGAAACAACTGGATTTTGATGATGTAAGAAATATGCAAGGGGGTATAGAAGCATGGTCTATTCAGATCGACTCAAGTGTTCCAAGATACTAGAAAAAACTACTAGATTTTAATTACCACATTCCCTGTATTCTCAAATTTTTCCATTTCCTTATGTGCAGAAGCTGTATCTTCTAAAGAAAAAACTGACCCGATTTGATGAACAAGAGGATATTCCTTACAAGCCGTTACAATATCTTCACATGCTTTTAATGCATCACTATCAGGAACTGAATACATAAAAATCATTCTTATTGTGAAATTTTTGTGCATCATGTCATACCAAGCAAACTCAGGCTCTCGAACTCTAGTAGAACCATACGCAGCAATAATTCCATTTTCTTTTAACACTTGTTTCGTTACAGGTAAATTTTCACCAAAATCAACATCTAGAATCTGATCCACACCTTCTCCGGATGTTAAATCTAAAATTTGTTCCCCAAGAGCGTCATTATTTTTATAGTTTACTATATGGTCAGCACCGACCTTCAGAGTGATAGCTGCTTTTTCATCAGAACTAATTGTAGTTATGACTTTTGCACCAGCCCATTTAGCAAGTTGAATTCCATAATTCCCTACGGCACCCGCACCCCCAGTCACAAAAACCACTTTATCTTTGAGAGGTCGACCAAGGAATAGACCTAAATGCGCCGTCATAGCAGGTATGGCTAGACAAGCACCCTCTTCAAATGAAACATTTTCAGGAAGAGAAACCACTTGTCTTTCAGGAAGAACAATAAACTCACAGGCAGTACCCATTGGTCTTTGCCATTGTCCATTAAAGACCCAAACACGATCTCCTTCTCTAAAAGATGTAACACCAGAACCAACTTTATCTACAACACCTGCACCATCGCTATGCGGAATAATTTTAGTCCAGCGCATCTCTCCTCTGCCACCTAAACGAGCCTTGAAATCAGAGGGATTCGCACCAGAAGCATGCAACCTAACTCTCACTTCACCTGCACCTACTTCCGGCTTCTCTAACTCTCCATAAATGAGGACTTCGTCCGCAGGACCATATTTTTCATACCAAATTGCTCTCATTTTCTCTCCTGAAACAATTATGTTTTTCTTCTTTCAGTCTCTATCAATTCTTGAACTCTAGGAATAAGGTCATTCGCAATACGGTCACACTCCTCTAAGTGAGGATATCCAGAAAGAATAAATTCATCTATTCCCAGTTTCCAGTATGATAGTAACTCTTGAGCGATTTGATCAGGGTTTCCTACAAGAGCAGAACCACAATTCACTCGAACGGTAGAAATCCCATTCCACAAATGAGTATCTACTTTATAATCTTCGAATTCACGGGCTTGTTCGGCTGCTCCGACCATGCTTGTTCCAGATACAAGTGATGTTCTTTGTTTCTTTACGCTATTGGATGCTTCAGAGAGTAATTCACTAGCTTCATCCCATGCGTCTTCTTCCACATTCCTCATAATCACGTGCGTACGAAGACCAAAACTTGAGTTTCTACCAAAATCAGAAAAAGATTTTTTTGCTCGTTCAAGATGCTTTTCAACATCTGCTAGTTTCGAAATCCATCCTAAATAAATATCAGATTGCGAACCAGCTAATTTAAGGGCTGCAGGAGATGCTCCTCCTAAATAAAACTTGATATCATTTAAAGGTCCGGGAGAACAATGTACGTTATTCAGCTGGATATGTTCGCCCTTAAATTCTATTGGTTCAGGACTCTCCCAAAGTTTTCTTAAAGCAGCAATAAATTCTTCTGCTCTGTTATATCGAGTATCATGGTCGATAGTTTCTCCCATTTTTTCGAACTCACCCTTAATCCCCCCGGGGACAACATTCAAATCTATTCTTCCATTTGAAATTTGACTTAGAGTAGCAGCCATCTGAGAAAAAAGTCCTGTATTGATAAAGCCTGGACGAACAGCTATCAAAAAACGAATTTTTGTAGTCACTGCCGCAAGAGCGGTAACCATTGTCCATGTCTCCGATAAAGGAGCTCTTTCATCAAAAAGCCCATTTGCAAATCTAGTAGGAATTAACATGGAATAAAAACCATTCCTCTCCGCAGTCTGTACTACTTCACGAAGGTAATCGAAAGTTGGCGGTCTCTCAGCAACCTCAGTTCCGATATGATTTCCATCCCCATCAATAGGAATAAACCAGTCGAATTTTGGAACTGGTCTAATTGGTTTTTTCATATTTGTCCTCAATTAAAATTTATTTATTTTTTACCCATGCAGGTGCACTTCCGACAAAAATATCTGAATCATGGAAAATTTCAATACGATTTCCATCTGGATCAAGAAAATAAATTGCCTCATGCCCACCCCACAATCCGTTTGAACCGTCTAATCGGAGAGGTCCCCATACAATCCTAATTTCTTCTCTAGATTTCACAAAAGAAACTGCATCATCAAAATCTTTCTTTCCTGAAACTTCAAAAGCAAGGTGATGAAGACCAATATCTTTCCTAGGTACCGTATCTTCTCCCTCCTTTGAAATCCAATCATGTGGCACAGAAAAAATTGCAAGTTGATGGTGGTATTTATCTAAATACATGAAAGCACTACCAAAAGGAGTTTCAGGATGATTGCCTTCTTCATGTTTTGAACGTAATTGAAAACCAAGCACCTCATGATAAAATTGAATAGAACGATCTAAATCACGAACCTTGATTCCCATATGTTGTAGCCTAAGATTACGAATCAACTATTTTCCCCTAATTTTGTTTTAAGAAAAAAATTCTCCTTGCCGAAGAAACAATTATGAAGTACCAATAGTCTTATACATAATTGAAAGAGAATGTCTTACCCTATCAAAAATTTCTCTAGGAGAGAATCATGGGAGTAATTAAAAACTTAACGAAACAAAAATGCAAAGATGGAGAAGTAACTTTAGGTTCTGGAGTTAGAATGGCCAATACTGTTGAAGTTGGTCTGGCTATGAAGGCTTCTGGTTACGACTGGCTTTTTATAGACCTAGAACATGGTCCTTTTAACCTTGAAACTGCCCAACAAATTTCTATTGCTGCACTCACACAAGAAATCACCCCTCTAGTGAGAGTAGCTGACCTTGATCCTCATCTCAGCACAAGAATTCTAGATAGCGGAGCTCAAGGAATTATCTTGCCCCATGTAGATACTGCAAAAGAAGCAGAAAAATTAGTCTCAATATGTAAATTTCCGATGGAAGGGAATCGTAGTTCAGGCGGTGGACTCGCACACGCTAAATTTGAAACGATGAATCCGAAAGAACTCTTGCAAGATGTAAACGACGAAACTCTGCTAGTTGCAATGATAGAAACTCCGGAAGCAGGGGATAAGGCAGATGAAATAGCATCTGTTGATGGAATTGATGTTCTTTTAATAGGAACAAACGATTTAAGTACTGGAATGGGTTTTACAGGTCAACATGACCATCCAAAGGTGAATAAAGTTTATGAACAAGTTGTCGATGCTTGCACAAAACACGGAAAAACTCCTGGCATGGGAGGTTCTTACCAACCCGATCTTATCGAAAGAAGAATTAGTGAGGGTATGCGATTTATCCTTAGTGGAAGTGATTTAAATTTCATGATCGCCGGAGCAACTGCTCAAGCAAAGATGATCAGAGATGTAGCAAAAAAATCTGGATTTTAATTAGAGATTAATCTCAGCAAATAGGAGAAAAAATGAGAATACTAACATTTGAATCAAATGGAATAGAAAAGTTGGGAGTCCTCACCGATAATGGAGTAGAGGAAATAATTTCTGAACCAAAAGATATCTATGAAATTATAGCCGAGAACGGAAAAGTTGAGACAAACCAAAAACCGATACCTATAGAATCTGTAAAATTCCTTGCCCCTATCCAAAATTTAAGAAGACCGGTTATCGCAGTAGGATTGAATTATAAAAAACATTCGGATGAGGGTGCCAGAAAACGTGGTAGAGAAGTAGGTGTATATCCTGAAATACCGTATTTCTTCTGCAAATGGATCGGTACGAATAACCATCATAATGGAGAGATTATCTATCATCCATCTACCGAAGAACTTGACTATGAATGCGAACTTGTAGTTGTGATTGGCAAGCAAGGAATTAACATCCCAAAAGATAAAGCACTCGATCATGTATATGGGTATACAATCATGAATGAAGTTTCTGCTAGAGATGTACAACTCAAACATATGCAGTGGTTTAAAGGAAAAGCTCTCGACTCTTTTGGACCTATCGGACCCTGGATCGTAACCAAAGATGAAATTAAAGATGCTAATAGTCTCAGAATTCAGACAAGAATAAATGGAGAAACTAGGCAAAATTCTAATACGAATGATATGATTTTCGATATTCCAACATTGATCGAATCAGTTTCTGAAGGTCTCACACTACAACCTGGGGACATGATTGCCACCGGAACACCAGAAGGGGTTGGATTTGCAATGGATCCACCAAGAACTATGCAAGTAGGAGATGTTGTCGAATGTGAGATTGACGAAATAGGAATTCTAAGAAATCATATTGTTTCGCCATAAGATAATAACTTGTTTCTGAATATCGATATAGAAAAACTATTTCAATGTTTTCTCAAGAAATGGAATAAGTCCACCTGCTTTGATCATATTCATTATATGTTCTGGAAGAGGTTCCGCCTGCATTGTTTTATCTTGAGTAATATTTTTCACTTCACCTGAGATAGGATCTACTGAAAGTTCATCGCCTTCAGAAATAGTCTTGCAGTCCGGACAAATCAATACTGGCAAACCTATGCAAATTGAATTTCTAAAAAAATTCCTAGCGAAACTTTGTGCTATTACGGCTCCGACTCCAGCAAATTTTATACCCCGAGGTGCTGTTTCACGACTAGATCCACACCCAAAGTTTTTTCCACCTACAATGAAATCATTTTTGCTTACCTTAGATGCAAATTCGCTATCTACTCCCTCCATAGCATGATCTGCTAATTTTTCATCTGGAAAACTTGCATAGGTAGCAGGCATTATATATCCAGTATCAATATTATCTCCGAACGTCCATGCTTTCCCTACAATACTAGGATTATTCATTTAAAAAACTCCTTGGATCAGAGACCTTTCCTTCAATAGCACTTGCAGCAACAGTAGCCGCTGAGGCTAAATAAATAGAAGCTTCTTCGCTACCCATTCTTCCTTTATAATTTCTATTCGCAGAAGAAATACATACTTCACCAGGTCCTAACTGCCCCGGACCCTTACCAGAACAAATTCCACAAGTCGTGGGCATTAGTACTCCGCCTGCTTCGATCAGCACAGACAAGGTATCATCTTTCATTGCATTATTTAAAATATCCTTGCTGGCAGGGGCAATAAGTAATTGCAATCCTTTTGCAATCCGGCGTCCTTTTAGAATTTTTGCCGCAGCCCTAAGATCCTCTAATTTTGCTCCTGTACATGAACCTATGTGCGCTCTTTGAATAGGCCCTGAATCTACATTTTCTACCGAGGTAACATTATCCATTCTATGAGGACATGCTACTTGAGGCGAAAGATCATTCACGTTGTATTCATAAGAGGAGTGATATTCTGCATTTTTATCCGATTTCAAAATTTCTATATCCCCTTCTACTCCTGCTTTTCTTAAGTACTGTTCAGTCTTTGTATCAATATCCATAATGGCACTTTTCGCACTGAATTCTGCAGCCATATTAGTGAGAGTCATTCTATCTTCAACAGACATAGAATGTAGAGTATCTCCTTCAAATTGAAGAACTTTATAATCAGCACCATCTACACCCAAATCTTTAAGAGCAAGCAAAGAAAGATCCTTACCCCATGTCCCTACTGGTAGTTCTCCTTTAAATGAAATACGTATTGTTTCAGGTACCCGCAACCAGACTTCACCAGTGGTAAGCACCCCAACACTCTCTGTAGGACCAATAGCCACACCCAAAGCACCCAATGCACCTGCGTTAGTAGTATGACTATCTGTTCCCGTTACTAAGAAACCGGGCTGGACAAAACCTTTTTCTGCAAGAAGAATATGACAAATCCCTTCTGCATCATAAAAATGTTCAACTTTTTGCTCTTTTGCCCAAGCGCGAGTTACATTTAAAACGTGTGTTTGAGAATCCTGTGTTGGAGGGTTGTGATGGTCTGCTGTAAGAAGGAAACGACTCTTATCCCATATGGGAAGTCCTAATTTCTTAAAATCATCTCCCATTCGAAATGGTCCTTGATTATCATGCATCAAATGCGCATCAACTTTCCCCCATATTATATCTCCAACTTCTACACTATCTTTCCCGCTAGCTCTTGCAAGTATTTTCTGGGCAACTGTTTGATTTGACAAAAAATCACCTTTCTATATAAAAGTTAAAAAATAACTTTATATTCAAAGTGCTCGACAAAATTATAGAACTAAAGCAGAGTTTTGATTTACGTGGTCTCATATTTAATTAAATAAAACAAGTGAATTGAATGAATGAAGATGAAAAAAAGATAGAGAGAAAAGACTTTTTTAAGGAAGGTCCTCTTTCTCTGGTTCGTGCGTTTTTTGAGGGCTCTCAGGAAAACGATACAGTTATACAAAAAAGTTCTATGGATGGGCCTATTCTTAGACCACCTGGCGCAAAAGCTGAAGGTACTTTCTTAGAACTTTGCAAAGGGAGTGGACTTTGCGCAGAAGTGTGCCCGGCAAATGCAATCCTTCTACTTCCAGAAAAGAGTGATACTTCTCGATTCACTCCAAGAATTATTCCTTCAGATTCTGCCTGCGTCTTATGTGACGATTTGTCATGCATGAAATCTTGTCCGACAGGAGCATTAACTCTTGTAAATATACAAAAAATTTCAATAGGAATTGCGAGAGTAAAAGAAGAGATATGTATTTCATGGAATGGAAAAGATAAATCTTGCAACGCTTGCGCAACAAACTGTCCCGTTGGAGAAGATGCAATTATAATCCAATCTGAATCTGACCGAATAGGTCCAGTTATCAAAGATGGATGTGTCGGTTGTGGATTATGTGAAAATCATTGCCCTATTCATCCCAAAGCCATACAAGTCTTTCCAAATGGATAAAAAAGCAACTTCTCCTATACATATTTTTTTCAATACATCGAAAGATATTCTTATTTGGGATGGAAATTGTCTGTTTTGTAAAGAATGTATGAAATGGATTATTTCAAAAGGAGTTGATAAAAAAATATTTTCAATTCCGTTTCAAGAAATTCCTTATCCACCAATGAGCGATGAGTTTGAAAAAGAATGCCTACAGTCTATTCAATTATTAAAATCTAATCGTAAAATCTTAACTGGTGGTGATGCAATCTCTGAAATTTTATTTTCAATTGGGTATAAGAAAATTGCAATTCTCATGACAAAACCCATACTTAGAAAGATAAATAACTATCTTTATTTTTTCGTAGCAAAACACAGGGGATTTTTAAGTAATTTTATAAGAAAAAAATAAAGTTGATAGAAATATTTAAAATCTATAATCCTATGAAAATTCATCTTTAAGAATTTCATAAATAAAACGTTGAACGGCAACAGGATACAATCTTACATCGGGAGTTTTTACTACAGCAGTATCTGTAATTTCACAGCGAGTCATTTCTTCAATAACTTTTTCAATCAGAGTATCAGGACTCCACTCGTGACGTTTAATCTTAAGATTTTCACTTGTAACATCATAATTTCCTGAAACAACCTTAGGAAAAGCAAATACACGTCCTACCAGATTCGTATCCATAAGTTCTTCATCTTCAAATATCTCTCCAAAAGTTTTCTGCATTTCGGAAGGTGTCCAAACAAGCTTTGGAGAAACCATGAGACGTCCTTCTATCTCCACAGAACCAGCTTTTTCATCTAATTCAGGACCTAAAACCCTATATCCTAGTTCATGATATCCAGAAACTATACCAACGTATGGGCGTCTGAGAATTTCAATTTCTTTACTAATTTTCTTATGTTCATCACGCTGAATTTCATCATCAAACATTTTACTGCTTTCTTGGAAGTTTATAGAACAAAGGAACCTATTAACAGAAAGAAAGACCTAAGGTCAAATCATCAAAGAAACATTATATAGAAACACGAATCAAATTGAAGAGGCATTTAAAAATTCATATACTTTTTGAGAGGTTATATCCGCACTTACGACACAATCGGAAATACCTACACCTCTATAACCTTTCCCCGCAAAAAAAAGACCTGGCAATACTCTTATAGATTCTTCTAAACTTTCTATACGTTCTAAATGGCCAACTTTATATTGAGGAGTAGATTTTACATAGAAGTTCACATCTGTATGTTTCGGCTCTCCATGTATTTTTAATATCATACGCAATTCTTTCATTACCCTCTCAATCATTAAGTTATCATTCTTTTCTGAAAAGTTATTCAACTCACTTTCTTTTACAAACACTCTCAGAAGCAAGTCACCTTCAGGAGATCTATTAGGAAATTTCACACTAGAAAAAGAACAAGCAAGAATATTTCTATTTTCTATATCTGGCACAACAAAACCCATTCCATCTAAAGAATGTTTGATTTGTTCCTTTTTAAAAACAAAATTAATCGTTACTAAGGAACCAAAATCAAGTACGTCAAAAAAACTAGAAAATTTTGGAGAAATATTCTGAATCAATTGAGAAATCTTCGGATTAATAGCCGTTAAACAAACTGTATTTACATTTAAAATTTCATTCCCATTAATTTCTATAGCCCAACCCTCTTGATTTTTTTTAATAGAAGTAACTTCACTCTTTAAACGTAAGTCTATAGATCTAAATTTATCTTTGATGGAATCTGTCAAAACTTCCATTCCTCTGTCAAAACTCGCAAAAAGTCCATATCTTGCGCCACTCGTATTAGAAGACACATCAGAACTATCATCTTTACGAATCATTGTTTGTCTAAGACCAAGTATTACACTTCTATATTTCTCTTCTAATTCTAAAAATTGAGGCATAGTTGCTTTTAGACTTAATTCTTTAGGATCAGCGGAATAAATACCTCCTATCATAGGTTGCGCAATTTTCTCGAAGGCTTCATATCCAAAACGTCGAACTACAAAATCGTATAAAGATTCGTCTGCAAGTTTATTCCTTCTAGGCAATACTAAATCAAACATCATCCTTATTTTGCCAAATATACTTATGAGCGGACTTGCTAAAAAAGGTCCTATTGCAATAGGGGACATTAGATAGAATCCCTTTGGAACTGGAATCAGATTATCACCTTGCAGGATAAAACTTCTTCTGTAATCAGGATTTGTTCCAATAATACGATTCTCAATCTGCAAATCTTCACATAAAGAGAGAACATTCGGTTTAGAGTTGAAAAAAGAATCTGGACCTTTCTCGAAAATAAATCCATCTTTCTGCTCTGTCTCAATAATACCGCCAATACGAGGAGTAGATTCTACAAGAATTATCTCAGCATTTTCTTTAGAACGAAAAAATTTTTCCTGCAATCTATACGCTAAGGTCAATCCTGTAATACCACCACCAACAATCAGAACTCTTTTCCCCTTTGGATTCAAACTTTTTCCCTTGCGATAAATTCTGAAACAGAATCAGCGAGCATATGAATAAAACGTGGGTGTGTACCTACTGTAGGAACGCGATAAAATTTAAGGCCAAGTGATTCAGCATGTTCTTTTGATTCAAAATCTAAATCATACAAAACTTCAACATGATCACAAATAAATCCAACTGGAACAACTACAACATTTTTTTTGCCAGTACGCGCATTTTCATCTAAAACATCTATAATATCGGGTTCCAACCATGTCCCAGGCGGAACATTAGGACTAGATTGAAAAGCTACTTCAAAAGAACCAACCTCTAAAATTTTTGCTATTTCACTTGCAGTTTTTCTGACATCTTTTTCATATGTAGAATCTTTTGCCATCGACACAGGAATAGAATGTGCAGTAAAGATTAATTTAGTACAATCTCTATTTTCTTTTAAAGAAATATCAAATGTGTCCTTAATTAGTTCAGCTAATGAACCCACATATCCCGCATTATCAAACCAGTCCATAGGGATAAAGTCTATTTCTACATTTTGATCAGTCATTTCTTCGTTTGCTTTTTTTACTTCATTTAAATAGGCATCCCAACTAATCTTTGTCTTGTGAGGTGCGAGAACTATTCCTACAGAACGTCGCAAACCATTTTGCGCCATTCCTGAAAGAGTATCTTTCACAAAGGGATTCCAGAACCTATATCCGGTAAAAACCGGCAGAGCACATCCTTTTTCCTGCAGAGATAATTCTAGAGCGCCTGCTTGCTTTTGAGAGAAAAAAACAAATGGAGAAACTCCGTTAAAATGTTTGTAATGTTCTGAAACCTCTTCTATCCTATCCCTTCCTCCTGAACGATTCCCAACAATATTTTCTACATAACAAAATGCTTCTCCAGGGCATTCCTCATATCTTCGGCAACAACCCTTCGTAGGACCACCAAAACCGATCAAAAAAACAGAATCATATTTTTGCGTCATTGATTTTTCACTCTCCATTCATGAACAAAATCTACTAGAAATTTAACATTATCAACTGGAGTTTCTGGAAGAACTCCATGTCCAAGATTAAAAATATATCCTGGACGCATGTTAACTGCATTAAGTATTTCCCCAGCTTTTTTAGCTATCAAATCTCTATCAGAAAACAAAACACACGGATCAAGATTTCCTTGAACCGGAATATCCCCAAGTCTATTCCATGCATCCATTAGATTTACTCTGAAAT
>Ga0114933_10002852_pt1 | contig 17400 bp, 16 predicted proteins | sample 4SBtaG_FD_89691 | JGI IMG/M metagenome (GOLD analysis project Ga0114933, IMG submission 89691) | Deep subsurface microbial communities from Kolumbo volcano to uncover new lineages of life (NeLLi) - 4SBTROV12_W25 metaG | ecosystem: Environmental > Aquatic > Marine > Volcanic | place: Kolumbo... | reverse complement strand
TTTCCGTTACATAGAATAGCCGTTTTCCGTTATATATAGAATAACGGTTATATGAGCCGTTTCAATAAACATGAAGAGAAAAAATTGATATCCATTTCTGTTTTTTTGGGATGAGATACACAACCAAACACAAATAACCGTTACTCTTACCAACCACTCATAACTACCATGGCCGCATTCTCCAATGCTCATATCACCCATTTCGGTGCTCAGCGCTTCCAGTTTGAGGCTGGTCTGTGCGGCTACAGCGCCGAGGAGGGCTTCGTGGTGCCCGACGATGGCAGCTTCAAGGAAGCCGACCCGGACGCCTCGGCCTTCGTGGCGGAGACGCACGCCGCCGTCCGCGAGTTCAGCGGCAACACGCACGACTGCCCGGGTCTCACATCGGGGCAGCGCCGCCAGCGTGCCGTGCTGGACGCCATAGTCGCCCGCGAAGCCGAGCCGGAGCGCCCATACCCCGGCTGCCCGCTCACCACCGCCGAAGCCGAGCAGTGGGCTGCCGAGCTGGACGCCTCCTCCGTTGACCGGTTCAGCGAGGACTATAACCGCTGGCACACTCTGGATGATCATCTTGACTACGGCGCGCTATTGCGCGGCATCCACAACATTCAGGAGCGCGGCGGGAGCGCCCGCGACGAGGAGCGCTTCATGAACGCCGTCACGGACCGCTGGGGCCATCCGCGTCTCACCACGCAGCGCTGAGCAAAAAACTGAAAACGCAAAAAAATCAAAAAAAAACGAAAAATCTAAAAATCGCGGCGCAAGCCGTTTTTTTTATGCCGGCTTTCAAGATCACACCGCCGAAAAAAAATTGAAACCCCTTTCTGTTTTTTTATTCCTAGCACCACAACCCCAACCGTTACAAACTATGATCTCACAAATCGCACGCATTCAGACGGAGGAGGCCCACCACGATGATACCCACCCACTTGCGCCCACCATTACGGCTCGGAGCGAGGAGCGTGAGCGGCGCCGGCGCGCTCGTGCGGCGCGTGCGCCGTTCCAAGAACCGCTGATGGCTCTAACAGAGGCCGCCGACCGCTCGCGCTTCACCGTCGCTTGCCACACGCCCCTGCCGGATTCCGATGACGAGGAACAGCTTGAATTTGGGTGTCAATTCCCGCACCAGTGCGGTCATCGCGGGCGCCCCTGCGCAGCTGCGTGCCCAAACAACCCTGTTCCTCCTGTGGAGAAAAAGAGACCCGCGCGCAAGGTTACAAGTGCTAAGAAAGCCAACAGAATGCCGTCTCGCTGGCAGAGCAAGGTACTGGAAGCAATTAAGAGTAAAAATGGAGAATGGACTTCACTCCCAGATATTAAGAAATGGATTACAAGAAATTGTGACTATAATACAAGTAGTTGTAAAAACTGGAAAAAAATAAACCAAGCACTTCGTGAAATGACCGCATCCCGCAAGTTGATCAAACAAAAAGGGAAATGGCGCGAGCCCTCAAACTATCAGGTGGTGATTGGTGCAGATGGGCGAAAAGCACTTCGGCGAAGTACGCGGCGGCGACGTGCGTTTTAAAATAATTTAAAAAACTAAAAAATCTAGGCTCGCGGTGCCATTTTTTAAATTATCAAAAAAATCTCGGCGAAAGCCGTTTTTTATCGCCGGCGCCGTGTTCTACGACGTTTTCGCCGCCGTCTGCGGCGACTTATCCGACGTTTCCTTTTGTGGCGACGAGTACGGCGTCTGGTCGCTCGTTTTCTCCGTCTTCCACCCATCATCGCACACATCCCCTTTTTCTGAGCGTCCGGACTGCATTTTTTTCCTCTTCCCTTGGGGGAATGAGGGGTCGTCGTTGGACGCCCTTCCACACCGGTCCACGGGTTGGTTAGACCCGTCGGGCTGCCGGGACGAGGGCGCTGCCCCTGTGCCGTGGCGCGTGGTGGCTGTGAAAATTCGCGATACTGTTGATCGGCGATGTACTGCCGGAGCACCATGGCTTCCGCGTATTCAAACCATTCGCGTGGGAATTGGAAATCCTTCGGACCTTTTATACGTTTCTGCTCCTTAATTTCTTCTTCTAAATCCTTCGCCAGCTTCTCTATTTTGCGAGTCTCCTCCTCGTCGTATTTTTCGGGGTTTTTGGCGCGATCGTAGGCCCGTTTTACCACCTTCTCCATCTCCGCGTCGGTCAGCTCTCCTGGGCCGCGCCCCTCCATGTCCAAATCCTTCTGGCGCCAGCACCAATTATTCCATAGTTTTTGTATAAGAGGACCTCTGTTTTCCCAATAAGCAGGTATCGGACAATTCTTGCGTGTTGCCCGCTTGCCAGCATCTTTCGACAGCGGTTTTAAACGATGAAGATTTTGGTCGCGATTTGGGCCGAAGAGTGGATTACCGTACTGTTGCGGGCCCCATGCATTCCCCCATTCATTCATGTGCGGCTCGCGGAATTTCCAACCGTCCCTCCAAAGCGCCACATGTACGAGGTTGTCCCAATCACTCCGGCTGATTGCCCTCTTATTCCAGTGGTGCGAGCTGCGCTTCCTATTGCGCCTCCACATTATCCCGCCCCCCGTGTTTGCCTTCCAGTGCCTAAAGTCGTGGTCCTTGGCCTCCCGCCGTGCTTGCTCATCCCGCCGGCGCTGGCGGTCCTCCCACCGCCTCCGGTTAAACGTGACAGCGCGATCAGAGGCCAGCTCCTTCTGCACTTCTTTTTCGGCGGCAAAAGGGTCATCCTTGTGGTACAGCGATCCTGTGAAAGTGAAATCTGCTGGCTTGGCTTTTTTTGGCATTCGGTTGGCTTTTTTTGGTCCGCTCATATATATAAGGTGCCGATTAAAATCGGTGTTTGTTCAGTTCAATTCACCGCCACCCGTCTAGAAAAAAAAATTGATATCCCTTTCTGTTTTTTTGAGACCGGCAATCAAGCAACCAGAAAGCAACACAAGCTCTCACAAACACTCTTACAACATTATCAACGATGTCTGCCGTCACCATGGTTAAATCGCTTCAGGAGGTCGTGGCGTTTCTCTCAGTTAAATACGGATTTAATGCGACGGAGGCGCTGGCGTGCCTCAAGATTGAGGAGCCGGCGGCGCCGAAGCCTCGTGTCAAACGCTGCTGCGCGAAGAAGCAGGCCTGCGCGTGCGGTCGCAATCTTAACCTGTGGAAGCCGGTGATGAAAGAGCTTTTGAAGGCGAAGCTGCCGAAACGCTGGGCGAAAGAGAAGGTCAAGGCTGCCAAGCTTGCCAAGAAGGAGGCCGCCAAGGCAGCCAAGCTCAAGGCGAAGGCGGAGGCCAAGGCGCTCAAGGACGCCGCGAAGGCGGCGGACAAGGCTGCCAAGCTCGCCGAGAAGCAGGAGGCCAAGGCTGCTAAGAAGGCTGAGCGCGCGGCAGCACGCGCAGCGGCGAAGGAGCAGAAGCTTGTCGTAAAACTTTACCAGCAGCTCCCCGCCCTTCTTGGCACAGACACTCTCCCGCTGAACCTGAACAGCATCCAGCTCAAGGCGCTGATCGGTGAGAAAAAGGCGGAGGTAAAGGCGGCCAAGAAGGCGGAGCGCGCCGCAACTAAGGCCGCCAAGGACGCCGAGAAGGCGAAGCTGAAGGCTGAGGCCAAGGTCGCCAAGGACGCGGAGAAGGCGGAGCGCAAGGCGATGAAAGCAGCCGAGTCCGAGCAGCGGCGCGTGCAGAAGGCGCTCCTGAAACTCAAGGCGAAGGAGTGGAAGGATGCTGAGCGGGCGACGAAACAGGCTGCGAAACGGGTTGCCCAGGTCGCCAAAAAGGCGGCGCGCGCCGCGGCGCGGCTTGCCAAGCAGGAGGCGCGCGCTGCGACGAAGCTCGCGAAGCAGTCCGCGAAGAACCGCGCTCGTGCTGAGGTGATCGCCGTCCCGGACAGCGATTAAGCTGTCAATCTCTAATTGTACATAGTATATACGATGTGATGTGTGTGAACTAAAATTTTTTAATTTTTTTCAAACTACAATATAATGAAGGTTGTTGTTTTTGATTTTGATGAAACTCTAGGACATTTTGGGCAATTAGGAGATTTTGTAACCAGCTTAGAAGAAGGATTTGGCAGACCAATTAAAAGAGAAGTTTTATATAAATTATTAGATATTTACCCATTTACTTTAAGAACAGATCTCTTTCGGATATTAAATTTATTAAAAAGAAGAAAACAACGTCGTGATATCAATAAAGTAATAATTTATACGAATAATATGGGTCCTCGCAGCTGGGTTTTATCAATAAAAAGATATTTAGAATTAAAATTAAATTATAAATTGTTTGATAGAGTAATTTCAGCTTATAAAGTTAATGGTGTTCAAATAGAAAAAAAAAGAACAAGTCATGATAAAACTTATAAAGATTTATTAGCCGCAGCAAATCTGCCAAAAAATACAAGGGTTTTATTTTTTGATGATCAACCACATTCAATAAATAAACATCCAAATGTTACTGGCGTTAGATTAATGCCATATACCTATATAATGAATATTCGTGAAATGCTTGATCATTTTTTACACAATCGTTTATTAAAATCATTAATAAGCGATAAAGAGGGATTTTCAGACTTTATGTATAAAAAATTAAAAAGATATGATAAACCTGAAGGACTTGTAGCCGCCCAAAACGAGAAAGGATATGTTTTTCATTTAATTGATAAATTTTCTCAAGAATGAATTGCTGATGAATTTGGATTTAATTTCATTCCATCACCATGAATTGTAATATTTTTGGAAGCTTCGTCAATAACAAAAGTTGCTGAGTCAAAACAAGTATTACAAGAAGTTAAATTCCATATATTAAGTCCATTCATAGAAATATCTACGCACTCATTATTAATAGCCAATCCAACAGCAGCTCCGTGTGGGGCCACAATTTCATTAATACTACAATCTTGTATTTGAATTTTTTCAGAGCCCGATAATATTGCACCCATAGCATAACTTCCGTGATAATTCATGGGACTCAAAAATGTATCATCGGTGAAATCAATTTGTTTAACATTATATTGTGCCAAAAGACAATTGGCGGCGCACATATCAAGTTTTGTTCCTTCATTTCTGATGTCATTTATATGACATTGAGAAATGTCAACAACGCAATTAGATCCAAGGCGAAGTGCCATAACGCCTTTATTAAGATGTCCCATCATATCCATTGCGCCATCAAACCCTACTCGCCCAGAACAATTTGTTTTTTCCATAACAAAGGCTTGTATATCATCATTAACTGTTGTTTTAATAAATCCATTAAGTGTTGGATTTTTTCCAAGTATGTTCATCGTTCGAACAATATCTTGGATTAATGGTACACATAATAAATCGGCAGTTAATTTAAGTCCCGCGCCAATATGTACAGGTTTTTTATCATATGTCACACAAATCGTTGGGTCAATATGAGCAATAAGTTTTTCAATTGTGCATTTAGATAAAGTGATATTTGTAGATTTTCTCTTTTCTGGATCATCATCAATTGCTTGATGAAAAACAGTCACGCTGGGGTTTGGTCCAGTAATTTTAATTCCGTGTACTCCACACGGAGAAACCTTGGAAGGATTAAATAAAAACCGCAAATATGGCATAACCTTATTGGCAAGATATTCGCATTTTCTATAAATACATGTTAATGTTCTATTTCCATAAATAACATCTAAAAATGGTGTAAGCGAATTTCGTATGTGATTATTAGTATTAATAATAAGATTTTGTTCACAAGTTGTTATATAAAATTTAACAAATGCCAATTTTAACAATCTATAATTAAATATTAAGCTTGACCAATAGGCTGATACAGGTAAAAGTCTATTAATTCCAATTGAACGTTTAATCCATACATTATCAAAATAGACTTGTTGAGCATTATTTAATGTTACTGCTGTAACTTCAAAATCGCACATAGAAACGTCTTGTATTAATATATTCTTATTATCATTGCCTAATATACATTGATGAGATGTTAAACCCAATTCACCATTATGTATATGTACATATGAAGCACTTTCCAATGTGGTATAAGATTTGGGTATAGGTCCAGCATCAATCGCAAATGGTGTATTATTAAGTTGTATTAAAGCAAAAAATCTTTGAACGCAAAAATCTTGTGGAGATTGATATAAAGTTTTGTGGTTCAAATCTAAATCAACACCTTCTGCAGTAATTTTAATGGCAGCAGGAAATCCGAATAAATCATTGCCAGTTGATTGGACATCAAAAATATCATAAGGAGCAGGATAAAAATTAATTTTAATGTCTTCATGTAAGATATATTTTCCCGGTTTAGATATTACATATGGTTTTGTAAAATCGGCTTGAGTTAATGATGTTGTATCAGTGTTTCCAGAATCAGTAATTTTCTGTTGAATATCTGCAAGAAGTTTTGTATGATGGTCGTTGGTTTCATCACAGGTTGACATTATAATATACAATAACAAAAAACTTTTATTTAATATCATATATTTTCAAGGTTCTGGCGGACGCATCGCTTGCTTCAATAAATTTTGGCATCCAAAAATATGGTATAACAGTTGAATAATGCTTACAGAATCTGTTAAAAAGCTTTCTATAATATTTTTGTTCATCGGTTTTTGGTTCATTCCATGAAGAATTGCGAATGGTAAATGGAATTTTGATAACAGATTGAATTGCAGGGGTTGTTTTTACATGATTTTGTATAATTTCAAACCACGATCGCTTTAATCCGCTCACACCATCACTAAACGCCTCCTTCTTTCTAAATAAAATATTTTCTGGAAGTAGTTTACTATCTTGAAAGGCTTTTCTTAACAAATGTTTTTCACAATTTTTTTCCAAATTATGACAGCGTAGGTGTGGTGGAATAGAAAGATAAGTTTGAACAAAATTTTTATCTAGGAACGGTGTTCGTGGTTCTAATCCATTACTTGATATGCTTTTATCAGACCTTAATACATCGAATGCATGTATATCATTTAATAATCTTCTACACTCATTATCAAAATCAACGGGCGAGGGAGCTGCATGAAAATATATATAACCACCACAAACTTCATCAGATCCATCACCATTAAAAATTACTTTTGCATCACTATTATTTTTGATATACTCAGATACTAAAAAATTTCCAACGCTAGCTCTTACGGTAGTTGTATCATAACTTTCAATATTTTCGATAGTTCTAGGAATTGCTCCTAAGAATTCTTTCTCGGTAAGAATTATTTCTTTATGGTCAGTTTTAAGATAGTCAGCAACAATTCTAGCATATTTTAAATCTTCCGATCCTTCTAGTCCAATACTAAATGTCTCCAATTTAGTGTCTTTGTCCAGAAATTTTTTGACTAAAGCGGTAATTAAGCTACTATCTAATCCACCAGATAATAAACATGCTATTGGGCGTTCTGTTGCACCTACTCTTTTTTCTACCGCTTTTTCTAAAGAGCGTTTAATTCGAATCATTGCCTCATTTTCATCTTTGATTGTATAATCAATGCCATTATTTATGGTGGTAAATTTTTTATTTTCAAATTCTGGTATCCATAAAGATCTCCCCAATTTTGATACATTTGCAAAATTAAATTGAGAAAATGTGCCAGGAGTAAAAGTTTCTATTGTATTGGGTTCAAAATCTACAATCATCTTCATTTCAGTAGAGAATCCATATACAAAATTTTTTCGCATTCTAAATAGTGGTCTAACCCCAAACGTATCTCTCGCAATAAATATTTTTTTTTTTTCAATATCAAGTAATACAAATGCAAAGACACCATCAAGTAATTTCAATGTTTCTTCTATTCCAAATTTTTTATATAAGTGGATTATAATTTCACAATCGTTATTGGAAAATTTGTTAGTCTCGAATAATGAATATAAATATTTAAAGTTATATATTTCTCCATTGCAAATTAAAACGCAATTAGAAACATTTAGGGGTTGATTATCTTTTTCTTCTAATCCATTAATAGCTAGGCGATGAAATCCCATAATTACAGATTTTAGATAACTATTAATAATACTATTTTCAGGCCCTCTTTTTTTACCTTTTTGAAAATTTTGTAAAAGTGGCTTAGAAATAGTTCCTGCATTTAACAACCCTAGAATTCCACACATGTGTCTTATTTTTTCGTTTTATTTTTAATATGTTTTTTTAATATGTTAATATATAGAAATGTATGGAGTAGTAGAAGGATTAATGCGATGCCAAGAAGGAAGAGTTGAAGATCTTAATAAAAGAATAGCAAGTAGAAATAAACCTGGTGGAAATTTACAGTCTACTTTTTCCCCACGACCAGTTCCAACCAGATATGTTAAAATGCCCGCAATAGATTGTAAAAAAAAGGCAAATGTTTTTATTAAAAATAGAGGAACATATACACCATATAAGACATTTAATCCAGGAACAGCCCAAGCTCCATGGTCTGGATTTGCAGAAGCGGTTGATCAAGATTCTAGATTAAAAAATATTTTCTTTCCTCTTCAAAAATGTCCACAGTCTCAATATATTCCGGGGAGCGAAAGTCAATTATATAAATATGAAATGATGGTTCAACCCGTTGAAATGTCACACGGATTATTATTTAACTCAGAAAATTTTGATAATAAAAATCCAAATAAATGTGATTTAAGCAAAAAGCTTTTTAATAATTTTACTCGCCACGACGTTAAAAGTCTATCACTTTAATCCTTATTATATTTATGGATGTTTCAACAAATATAATAGATTTAGAATATTTAACAAATCCTTGTTATACAGTAAAAATCCCTGACAAAAAGAAAGATCAAATATATTGTGTTAGTTCAGAAGATCTTAATTTTTATAAAAAAAGGATTTTTGAACTAACTAGAAAGATGTTACTTGGAGGAAATGTTAATACAAAAATCAACGATGCCTTTCATGGATGGGCAAAGGTATGTATAGAACATTTTAAATTTATGGATAAAAAAGATATTATTCAGGAAGACTACAAAGATATTCCACCTAGAAAAAATAGTAAAGCTTCTTACTTTAACATGGAAGAAACTAATAAACTTTTTTCAAAGCAGCAGACATATACTGACATTGCTGCATTATTGAAGATAAAAAAAAAAGCAAAACCAATATTTATGCCAACAAAAAGAAATATTAACTTGAAAACTAATTTTTTGAAAAATAAAGGTATAATTTATCCTCCTAAGAATAATCTAACTAATAAATATGAGAAGACAAACAAGAAGAAGGAGAAGAAGAAGAAGAAGAAGGAGGAGGAAAAGGACGAGAAAACAAAGAGGAGGCGCAAAAGAAAAAACTGTGTCAAGGTGGAAATATGATAAATGTTCTACGGGGAGCAAAAGAAAAAACAATACCTGTTTTTCTGATGAGGGATTAGTTCAAATTAGAGATGCTTGGAATAAACGTCATTCAGATGAAAAAATATTAACAAATGATCCTAGGATAATATGGAGCAAGTTACAATATTATATGAGAAACACATGTAAAAGAGAATCTTGCTGGCTTAAACAATCTTTTATGAAAAAAAAATTAAATAAAGCTCTAACAGATTTTACTTTTGCTCCAAAATCTCCGAAAGAATGGAAAAAAAAACCAAATGAATGGCTTACGAGCGTTGATATACTAAAGGTTATGAAACAATTTGAGAAAAAAAACCCAGATTTTGAATTTATCGGACCATCGCCAATTGATTATGACAAACATATATCATATGGGGAATGCGTTTGGGAAGAATTATGTAAATTTAATTTAGAAAATTATATTAAGCGAAGAATAACCAAAATTGGTGTAGTCTTTAATACTGATCCACACGATCAAGAAGGTTCTCATTGGGTGGCGCTTTTTATTAATATAAAACGGCGCGGAATATATTATTTTGATAGTTATGGAGAAAGAATATCAAAATTTATTAATCGTTTTGCAAAGAAAGTTACAAAACAAGGACAACGGCTGGGAATTGAGTTTGAATTTATAAAAAATAAAATAAGACATCAGTATAAAACTTCTGAATGTGGAATGTATTGTATTTATTTTATTATAGAAATGATGAAAGATAAACAAACATTTCAGGAATTTACTCAAACACTAATTCCAGACGATAAAATGTTAAAATTAAGAAGACAACTGTTCAATTACATGTAATTTACTTCCCTAATTTTTGAATAAGAATTTGAAATCTTATTCAATTTCTCTCTTTAATCGTTTTTCAATTCTCATGAGAGTAGAATTTAATAAAAGGTCAAAAATAGAGATATATGAAAAAGTACTCATTGGAGAATTGAAAAACGATTAAAGAGAGAAATCTGAGGTTCTTGAAAAAAGTAGAGTGGATTTTATTCTACTTTTTTTAAAAAAAATTTAATAAATTCCAGGTTATTGGACAACCGCGTCTGTGTTTAATCTTATAATTTTATCCCCGTCGCTATCGCGAATACTACAATGCCAGATGAGACCCACCGCCGACAAGCCGTTGCCGTCGGTGTCGGCGACCGTCCCACCGTTTTGGAGATTCCAGGCTGCCGCCTGCCCCGCGGCGCAGGTGAAGACGCGCGAGGAGTTGTCGACGTGGAATTTGGGTTTATAGAGCGCGCCCGCCGTTTTATTCGCGGCGTAGAGGTATTCATTGTTTGACATCGAACCCGAGACACTATCCCACCCGTTTTGGGTGGTGTCCCTCAAGTCCGACACTTTGATGGCTAATTGATCGGCAGCGGCGTGTTCTGCCGCGGTGGGGTTGTTGGGGTTGGCGGGATTCCATGGACCAGCGTGAAATCCAATCAACCACGGCGGTTTTCCGCCCAATACGGCGCTGGAGTAGTTGTTGCCGTTTGTGTCAGAGAATGTGAACCTGAATATTAGTCCGCCCGCAATGGTTGTGGCGGCCTGGTTGGCCAAGTTCAGCTCGAGCAGCTCGTAGGTTTGCTGCGGCGCGGTGAATGTTTCCAATTCTGCCAAAGTGATCATTCTGGTCCAAATAGCAGGCATATCCTTAGTTTTGCTTTTACCAGTTTTATCAGTAACAGTAACAGAATAAGTTCCGGCTACACCTGGTCCCAAATCATCAACGCTAGCGCTCGTGCTTCCAGTGCTCCATTTATAAGTAAATGGGGCGACAGTGGTACGTGCTGCGGGGTAGTCTAAAGTAAGTCTAACAGAAGCCCACTCATTGGCAACAGTTCCTGTTCCATCATTACTTTGTGTGGCGGCGTATGAACTTCCTGTTCCAAATGCTAAATCAAAATCCCACCCAGTTCCATTAAGATTACTTCCGCAAGGTACAGCATTCCCGCAGCCAACCATTTTATCAATGCTTACACCACTTTCAAAGAATGGAATAGTGCATCTTTTACATTGTCCCGTTACTCCAATTCTAGCTTTACTGTGACAAAGATAATTATGACCAGAAAATCCTCCAGCTCCAGCTGTTTTACAAATAGGTCTATGTGTAAGAGAATCAATCTTCAAAACTCTAGGCATTATAAAATAATATCAGAAAAAAATTAAAGAGAGAAATCTGAGGTACTTGAAAAAAAGTAGAGTGGATTTTATTCTACTTTTTTTTTAAAAAAATTCTTACGCGAGAATGTCTGCGATTCTTAATCTTAGGACGTGAACGCCCTGCTTTTCACTATCGCGAATACTTAAATGCCAGTGCACCTGGATGTTGCTGCCGGGCGCGTTCGGCCAGCCGGTCCCCCCGCCCGGCTGGGTGTTATCCCAATCGACTGTCCCACCCCCTTTGAGGGGCCAAACTGGTGGGTTGACGCCCGGGTCTACTGCGGTAAGTGCCGGGAGAGCATGATGGTCGTACTGCTGGGCGGAAGTATGAAATACTGCTTTATACGCATCGCCGGGCGGAGACACCTCCGTTAGATATTCATTGCCAGCCGTGGGCGTCCAACCCGGTCCATTCGGGCCAGTCAGCTTGATAGTCGCCGCCTCAGCCGCGGCGTGCACTGCGGGATCGTTGTCGTTCGCGTGGTTCCAGTCCATAGCATGAATTCCAACGAGGAATGGACCTTTTCCGCCCAACACAGCCGCTTCGAAATTGCCGGTTTGCTTGGCAAGTATGACTTCTAATATAAGGCCAGCGGAGAGGCTTGCGCCTTGGCCTCCGCTTGTGCCCTGCAAGATCCCCCAATCCCCCTGCCCTAAAAAGGTGTTTAGAGCAGGCCATGTAATAAAGCGTGTATAAATAGCGGGCATTTCCGCGGTTTTACTTTTACCTTTATTATCGGTAATGGTAACCGAAACAATTCCTGCAGCACCAGGTGCTAAATCAGCGACACTCTGTGTAGTTTTTTCGTCCGCTGTACCCCCACTCCATTTATAAGTAAATGGACCGTGCTCGATAAGGGCGGCGCTCGAGCCGGTAAATTTAACACCCGCCCACTCATCGGCAGCAGTTCCGTCGCCAGGATTGGTTTGTGTGGCGGCGTATGAACTTCCCGTTCCAAATGATAAATCAAAATCCCACCCAGTTCCACTAAGAGTACTTCCGCAAGCTACAGCTTCCCCGCAGCCAACCATTTTATCAATGCTTACACCACTTTCAAAGAATGGAATAGTGCATCTTTTACATTGCCCTGTTACTCCAATTCTAGCTTTACTATGACAAAGATAATTATGACCTGAAAATCCTCCAGCTCCGGCTGTTTTACAAATGGGTCTGTGTGTAATAGAATCGATCTTCAAAACTCTAGGCATTATAAATTAATATTAGAAAAAAATTGAAAATAATTTTATAAAAAGTTATACAAACAATAATGTCTGATTTTAAGTTCTCTGAGGAAGATATAAAAAATCTTTTAAATATAAAAAAAAAGAGTGATGAAAGAATAAAATGTTTAAAAGATATGATTAAACATGAGGAACATGCTCAATTATATTTAAGACCAATATTAAGACAATATTGTCCGCATGAATGGAATAATGATAAAGAGGGAAAATTAAGATGTTTAAAATGTACTTTATTAAAAGAAATTACTTAAAATTTATTCCTTAATTAGAATAATGTTTACAAGCGAATCAAATAAAGCATTAGTTTGGGGTCTTTTAAAAGAGCAATCAACAATGGAATTAACAGAAAATTGGAAAAGTTTTTTTGAAAAACAAATAGAAAATATAAATGCAAATAGACATCAATATCGCAATATGATAGAGATGAATAAGCATTTAATAGCGATTTGTATGGCAAATTTAGAAGAGATTTCTTCAAGAACGGAACGAAGATATGATGAGTATCAAGGATATAACATGAAGGGTGGTGGTGAAAGATATGCCCGAGATTTAAAAGAAAAACAACAAGATTTAAAGAAGTTGCAAGGTGGGTTAAAACCAGCTGAAATAGATTTTACAGCAACTAATAACAAAGCCTTTGGTAATTTAAATCAAATAATGGAGAGACAAATGGCAGATAGACAGAAAGAATTAGCAGAAATAGGAAAAGGTTATTCAAGCGATGCTAAAGCATGGTTAAATATAAGTGAAAAGAGTGGTGCACCGAAGTTAAAGATAGGAAGTGAAACTCAACTAGTAAATGAGATTATTGAAACTCCACAAAAGAAGGTTAAATTCAAGCTAGGCTCGGATATATATGTAAAATTAAATTGCAGCGAGAATGGCATTAATAAAGAAATGATCTTAAAATTATCAGATGATTTTCGTTTAGTTACAGCTTTTCAAGAAGATTTAAAGACCTCAACAAACATTACATTAAAGAATGTAGAGGTATTTACAAAGTCAGGTTAGGAAATTATACAACAACATTTTTTTTCTTCTCTAAATAGTTTTCTAGCTCGGCGGTAAGATAGTCAACGTCCAAAACAATCAGGTAATGTAATAAAAAGGCGTTTAGATTTTTTATTTCCTGTTCCAAGTCTTTCAACGGGACCAACTGTGGCTTGATATCCAGTGTCAGCAAATAAATCACGAAAAGCGCGTTCATAATATTTAGAATAGGTGCTTTCAGTTAATACATAAATTTCCTGTTTTCCTGACCGCCACTGAGATGTTAATTCTTTAAAATTTTCCTTAAGTTGATTATGAAATTTTTCTTTTTCTTCTTCCCAGCGGGCGTCATAATTTCTGCGCAACTGGTTCCAAGCGGGTATTTTAAAAGTCATATCTTCTTCTTCTAATAAGGGTTGTTCCATTATAAATATTTAATAATATAATTAAAAATTTATAAAAACGCGATTTATTAAAGGAATTTTATTCCGCTCATTCTCTTACCTTTAAAAGTAATATGTCCAAGAAGTAAGGGTTTTCCAATTTTAAAACTCTGATAATCATATATTTCGTGTTTAATATTGGCTGGATCTGTTTTATTAACTCTATATGCATATTGTGTTCCTTTGAATTTCAATGGACGTGCTTTCCATTTAATTATTTTTTGGTTTAGTTTTGCTGTTTTATCACTTTCTGTATCTGATATAGATGGATTATAAGCAAACTTTTCCTGATCGGCACCGCCGATAGCAAAACATGTAAGTTTTTCTTTTCCTCCAACTTTGGCATATAATAAACAATCCATAGATGATTCCTTAATAGCTTTTAACAATTGTTTATTGATTGTTTCTTTAATAGTTGATATTTCATATAGAGCTTCATCACTGGTAAAGGGAGTTTTTTTATCAATTTTACTAACATCGTGTAATTTTAATTCAATAGAAAGTTTATCTTTTTTTAATTTTTCAGAAAATGTCATTAAATACATATAAACCTTAACATTTCTCTCTTCCTCTGGCAAATTGTGATGACTACAAATTCTTCGCGCTCGTCCTATAACTTGTTCAGTTCTAACGGGATGCCAGTATGGTTCAGTTATATGAACGTGTCTAACATTTTGTAAAGATATTCCTTCTGCGCCTGCAGCGGTAATCATAAAAATTTTAATAATTTCCCCGTAATAATTAGTTGGAGATTTTTCGGTTATTTGTTCAACAATAGTTTTTGGTACCTTTTTCCATTCATTATTAAAAATATTTCTAACGATTTCCTTTTCTTCAGAACTTTCAGTTCCTGTATATAACACAAAAGATGGTTTTCCAATATTTTCAGGATAGGTAACCTCCCACCCCCCAGCTCCATTTTTTTGTATTTTAAATTCAAAAAATCCATTTTCTTCTAATATTAATTTTAATATTCCAATTCCTTCTAATGTTCTAAACTGTGAATAAATAAGATGTAATCCAACATTATTAATATTTAGAATATTTTCAAGCATTTTTAAAAATTTTGGACTATATGTTTTTAATCCGGCTCTAGATAAGAAAGTGCCAGCATTTTTTCTCAGGGCCGCCAAAGCACGAGATATTCTAGTACTATAACTTCCATCGGTTTTTTCTTGTTCTTCTTGTTGAATTTCTTCTAATTGATCAGCTTCATAATGTCCATCGGGATTAGTTATTTTATCTTTAACTGAAGCATCATCTAATAAATCTTCATTAATGTTTGATTCTATTGTGTCTCCAACGTCGCCACTTTTCATGGGTAAAGGTCTGGTAATTTCTTTTGGAAAGACAAAATTACAAAATAATCGTGAGAAAATTCTGTAGGTAGAACCTGTATCCTTATAAATCCCGGCAGCAGCTCCGCGTTGCATTTTTTTCCTTTTTGCTGATTTTTTAGCTTGATCTCTTTCACTTTGCCTGGCTTCTTCATAAACTCCAAGTTGATATAAACTCATTGGGCATTTTTCAATAATAAAATCATCGTTTGGATTATATGATGGCAATAATTGTTCACTAGCGCTTCTATAATATGATGTTAATCCAAGAATTCTTCGCTTAAAAAGATTTTCATTTTTCATAATTCCATCATTATCTATAAAACGCGTTTTGAAACTGTCAAGTTTATCAGGCAATGCATCAAAATAGTCTACACTAATTTTTGAAATAGTAATTTGAGTTTGTTGAAGAATTTTTCCAATTTCTGTTACAAATGCCTTATCTGTGATATTTCCTTGTTGATCCACGCTGACGCCACTATATTTTCCAGGACTATTAACAAAGCCGAAAGGGTTTCTAGTTATTAATAATTTTTTAGTTGAAGGATTATATTGTATAAAATCAATAATTTTCATGTTTTGTTCTTGAAAAAGTCGTTGAAAGAAATTTTGATCTATTTTTTTGCTGCTCTTAATATCTAATAAAAAATTAAATGTTTTAATTTTTCCTCTTAACATATTAAACATAATTCCAAGTTCATTAGGATAATTAATAATTGGTGTTCCAGTTAAAAAAATAATTCTACTTTTTTGAGCCGATTTTATTTTTTCGTATAATGTCAACGATAATGATTCTTTTCTTCCCATTTTATTGACAATGCGACTAACAAAATTATGAGCCTCATCAATAATTACAACTTTATTAGAAAATGGATTTTTCTTAGGATTATTTTGTGTTAATCTTCTCCATATTTTCTTGTTTAAACCATTATAATTAATAAATTGATATTTTTTCTGTATCATTTGGTCTATTTGTCTATCTAAATTAAATTTGTCTACTGTAGATAATTCAGAATAATTAGATTTTTTTCGTATGTCTACAAACCAAGCACCGCCTTGTTTTCGCATAAATTCAACTGATAAAGAAAGTGCCCTAGAAATTGCTGATTCTAATGGACTTTTCGCTTTTATTTTTAGAAATTCCCAAAACTGATTATAACGATATAATGAATCGCCACATTTTTTTAATTCCACCATAAAATTCCGTCTTAAAGAAGCTGGTGTCATTACAACAATTTTTTGTGAACCTTTCAAACCTTCCGCAATAGCAATAGATGAACAAGTTTTCCCTGATCCTAAGCCATGATATAATAATAAACCTCTATAGGGGGTATAATTATTAATATAATCCCTCACAATTTTTTGATGGGTTAAAAGAGAAAAATCTTTCTCACCCGAATCACAAGAAACGCTTGATTTATCTTTTAAAATAGCGTCACGGTATGTTCCAAAATGTGAATTAATAAAATTAATGAAATATTCTCGGTTATTCATATAATATGCAGATGATCTTATTAAAACTGAAGGACGTTTTTCAGGCAATCTAACTGCCAAAGCCTTGTCTTCCACTTCAATAATCTCATCAGATATTTCAAATTCCTTTCCCTTTATTTCGTCTATTGCAATTTTGGTTTTCTTTTCAATTTTGGCGAGGGTACTTTCAACAGAACTGAGTTTTGCCTTTTCTCCAACCTTCTCCTTTTTTTTCCAAGGTATAGCTGGTTCATCTTTTTTTTCCGGTTCTTGTGATGGTGTCACAGAAGGTTTTTTTCCTTTTAATAAACGCGCTTTAAAATCATTTCTATTATAACCACTATCTCTTTTATCAATAATAAGTGCTTGTATTTTAACAGGAATTCTTACCTTCACTCCCGAAGGTTTTTTGGGGATAGGTTTTTTCATCAAATTAAATTTGGTGAGAACATTTTCTTCCATATAAAGATTATATATATTAAAAGTTGACTAAGAAAACT
>Ga0114933_10002851_pt1 | contig 17404 bp, 17 predicted proteins | sample 4SBtaG_FD_89691 | JGI IMG/M metagenome (GOLD analysis project Ga0114933, IMG submission 89691) | Deep subsurface microbial communities from Kolumbo volcano to uncover new lineages of life (NeLLi) - 4SBTROV12_W25 metaG | ecosystem: Environmental > Aquatic > Marine > Volcanic | place: Kolumbo... | reverse complement strand
TACATACAGGGGGTATGCCAGCAATATTTGCCTACGAAGACAAAATAACAGAAAAACTGAATGAAAGCTTATCTATTAAATACCCAAATTATAAGCCCTAACTTATGGCCAAAAAGAACCCTTCTGCTGACCAAACGCTAAAAGGAATTGCTCTTGCAATTCTGGCAACACTTTTATTCGCTTTCCTTAATTCAATGACTAAACACGTATCGCAAGTCTATCCAATGGTGATGATACTCTGGTTTCGTTATTTATTTTTTGGAGGCTATGGATTGGCGGTAGGTTTGAAATATCATAAAAAAAGGGCCTTCAACTCTCTAGTACCAATTCTTCAAATTACTCGCGCTTTACTGCTTTTAGCCGAAATAGGTGTATACGTCTTTGCTTTCAGGCATCTACCACTGGCAGAAATATCGGCTATTTCGGGTGCCGGTCCGATCGTTACTATGGCTATGTCAGCGCTGATACTGAGAGAGGTAATAACTGTACGGCAATGGCTTATTGTAATTCTAGGCTTTGTTGGAATATGTATTATTGTTAAGCCTGGTTTTGCATCGTTCAACCCATGGATGCTAATTCCCCTGTTTGGAACAGTGCTTTGGGGGCTCTATCAGGTTTTGACGCGTCTCGTGTCTCAATACGACGGCGCGGAGCGAACCACTTTATTTACGGGGACTATTGGTTTTGTAATTTTGTGTATCATCCTCCCTTTCTACTGGCTGCCCGTAGATATAAGTTGGTTATTAAAGTTTTCTGTTCTAGCCATACTGGGAGTGGCAGGTCATTCAACACTAATTAAAGCATTAGCAATAGCACCAGCAAGCCTTCTGCAGCCATTCTCATATGTAAATATAGTCTGGGCAGTTTTATTTGGATGGCTCTTCTTTAATACCATACCAGAAATTACTACCTTTATTGGCTCTGCTATAATAATATTTTCAGGCATCTACGTGATCAAATTAAAACAAAAAGAGGCTGCATAAAACAACTTATAAAGATATGATGGGTTAAAAATTCACATCGATAGCTGTATCAATAAAAGTGTACTTGTGGGGGATTCGAATGCACGTCGTGATATTTGAAGTCGAACCAAAACGGTCTGGGATGAACGAATATCTCGACATAGCTTCCCAGCTAAAAGAAGAGCTAGAACAAGTCGAAGGTTTTATTTCCATCGAACGTTTTAGAAGTCTGAATAATCCTGAAAAATTATTATCTCTATCAACTTGGGAAAGTGAAACCGCCATAAAGATGTGGCGCAATCAGTTATCGCATAAAATAGCACAGGAAAAAGGCCGTTTAACTTTATTTAAAGACTATCGCATTAGAGTAGCAAATGTGATCAGGGACTATGATTTCTCAAACTCGCCTTGGTCATGATTTAAAATTTTTTAAGTTTTCACTTTCTCTACAGTAATATTAACCTATCTTGTGGATATGGATAACACTGAAAATAACTCTCTATCGGGTAGAATAAAACGGTATGCAAAAGTTACTGGAGCTGTTGGTGGAATAGCGGCCCGTGTGGCAGGCCAACGGTATTTAGGCTTAAATCTTGGAAAACAGGAAATGCCAGCCGATCTAAAATCGGCATTAGGTAACCTTAAAGGCCCGGTGATGAAAGTTGCACAAATACTTGCTACTATTCCCGACGCTTTACCTGACGAATATGTAGAAGAGCTGCGACAACTTCAGTCAAATGCCCCGAGCATGGGACGCCTTTTTGTTAAGAGACGAATGTCTGCTGAATTAGGAAAAGATTGGCAAAATAGTTTTAATTCTTTTAACCAAGAAGCTGTTGCTGCCGCATCCTTGGGACAGGTGCACAAAGCAGAGTCGCTGGACGGGAAAACCGTTGCTTGTAAACTACAATATCCTGATATGAACTCAGCCGTTGAGGCTGATCTAAAACAGTTACGTTTGGCTATGTCTATCTACCAACGGTACGACAATGCAATCAATGCTTCGGAGATATATAAAGAATTATCTGCCCGTATTCGTGAAGAACTTGATTATATACGAGAGGGCCAAAATATGGCCTTGTATCGGCTAATGTTAGCGAAAGAAGAAACCGTTCATGTTCCAGACTTGATCGAGACCGCCTCAACAGACCGCTTACTGACCATGACCTGGTTAAATGGCGCTCCTATTCTAGATTTTATAAAAAATAATCCTGAACTGGAAATGAGAAATCTGGTAGCGAAAAATATGTTCCGTGCTTGGTATGTACCATTTTACCTTTATGGGATAATTCATGGAGATCCTCACCTTGGTAATTACTCGATACGGCCGAATGGTGATATTAATCTCTTAGACTTTGGGTGCATTAGGATTTTCCCCCCCACTTTTGTTAAAGGTGTAATCGATCTTTATATTGGATTGAGGGATAGTGACGAGGAACTTGCCGTCAATGCCTACAGAACATGGGGCTTCGAGAATTTGGACCGCGATACGATTGACGTTCTTAATCACTGGGCGAGATTTGTATATTCTCCTTTGATGGAAGATAAAGTGCGCAGGATTCAGGAAACGAACAGCGGTGTCTATGGGAAAGAAGTGGTGGAAAAAGTACACAAAGAACTGCGTCGATTGAACGGGGTAAAACCACCACGAGAGTTCGTGTTGATGGATCGCGCAGCTATTGGACTGGGTTCTGTGTTCCTTCATTTGAATGCTGAAGTGAATTGGTACAATATATTTCAGGAGCTCATTAGCGATTTTGATGTATCGGAGGTAGCTTATCGACAAAACGAGGCACTGACGACGGCAAAAGTTCCAACCGCTCTTTAGCATTTATTAATTCAAGTTGTAGGTTTTCTTCTTATCTTCAGTAAGATGTTGTTCACGCTTAATTGCATTTGGAATAACCACAAGATGAACAAAAGTCGCAACCCTCTTGTCTTATCATACTTGCTGATCCGCACTGAGGACACTGACTAAAATTCGCTTCTTCAGCGTTAACCACTTGTTTTTTTTCATTGAATTCTAATTCCAAGTTATTACTATCTTTTAGAAAGCCAATGTCGATCATATGTTCCTCAATGACACCACCTATAGCTGCTAACAACGAGGGCACGTAGCGCTTATCCATCCAAGCTCCACCTCTTGGATCAAATACCGCTTTTAATTCTTCAACGACAAAAGACACATCACCACCTCGACGAAAAACAGCGCTGATCATCCGTGTCAACGCGACTGTCCAAGCAAAATGTTCCATATTTTTTGAATTTATAAATATTTCAAAGGGTCTTCTTCGTCCTCCCTGTATAATATCATTTAGAGTGATATATATGGCATGGTCACTTTCGGGCCATTTGATTTTGTATGTTTTACCATCTAAGCCTGCCGGCCTATCAAGAGGAGCAGACATCGATATTATATTGTTATCGTCGTGAGAACTTTTGCTTATGCCTGCAGAGTGCTCTTTTTCCGACACATCTGAATTAGTCGATAATACAGATCCCGTGATTTTATTTGGTCGGTAAGTCGTACATCCTTTGCAACCTAGATCATAAGCCTTTTGGTAAATATTTTCAAAGTCCTCGAATGATATATTCTCTGGGCAATTAATAGTTTTTGAGATCGAGCTATCTATATATTTTTGAACAGTACTTTGCATCACGAGATGATCCTCAGGACGAAGAGAATGGGCGCTGACGAATGCTTCAGGTAACGATTTCGTATCGCCTTTTAGATTAAGATACATTTGGTAGGCAAAATCATGCACTGGCTCAATACTCTTGGAACCATCTGGTCTCAGCACAGTTCTTTCGTATTTAAATGCAAAGACTGGTTCGACCCCAGAAGAGACGTTATCCGCAAGAAGTGATATCGTTCCAGTTGGGGCTATAGACGTTAACAATGCGTTTCTAATTCCAAACTCTTTAATGTCTTCCTGGATATCCTTGGGTAACATTTTTATATTAGGGCCTTTCATATAAGCCTCTTCTTCAAATAATTGGAAAGCCCCTTTTTCTTTAGCTAATTGGCTTGATTCTCGATAGGCCGCATCCCTTAAATTCTTCATCCAAGCATCGGTTAGATCTACAGCCTCGATAGAACCATATCTTATACCACACATTATTAAAGCATCCGCTAACCCCGTTACACCAAGACCAATTCGGCGCTTTTTCTGAGCCTCCTCTTTTTGTGCCGGCAAGGGAAAACGGGAGATATCAATTACATTATCAAGCATACGTACTGAGGTTCGGACTAACTCGGAAAGCTCTTTTAAATCGATATGGGCATCAACTTCAAATGGTCTTTTTATTAATTTCGCCAAATTTATAGACCCTAATAAGCAAGCACCGTACGGAGGCAAAGGTTGTTCCCCACAAGGATTAGTGGCCGATATTTGTTCACAGTATGAGAGATTATTTAGATTATTTATCCTATCAATAAATATTACGCCAGGTTCTGCAAACTCATATGTTGAATACATAATTTTATTCCAGAGTTCCCGTGCGGAAATGGTCCTAAAAATTTTCTCCTCAAACAATAAATCCCATGAATTATTGTTACGAACTGCCTCCATAAATTTATCTGTGATTAAAACTGATAGATTAAACATTCGAAGAAGTGCTGGGTCTCTTTTAGCCTTTATAAATTCTTCTATATCCGGATGGTCACAGCGAAGTGTAGCCATCATAGCTCCCCGCCGGGCACCTGCACTCATTATCGTTCGACACATCGCATCCCAAACATTCATGAATGATAATGGACCAGATGCGTCAGCCCCGACCCCAAGCACAGGTGCACCCTTTGGCCGAAGGGTTGAAAAATCATATCCAATTCCTCCTCCTTGTTGCATAGTAAGTGCTGCTTCCCGCAAACCCGAGAATATTCCAGACATATCATCTGCTATTTCACCCATCACAAAGCAATTAAACAAAGTTACGGATCGCTCTGTTCCCGCGCCAGAGATTATTCGACCGGCAGGTATAAATTTTGCCTCTTTAAGTGCTTCATAAAACTTTTTTTCAGCTGACGGCGGTTCTTTCTCTACGGACGCGAGTGTTTTGGCTACCCTTCGCCATGTATCATCCAAGGTCTCATCTATTGGACTACCATCAGATGATTTGAACTGATATTTTTCCGACCATATTTTTTTTGCAATATCAGTAGTTGGTTCCATTTGAAATAAAGCCTTACGAATGTTCCTATTTTGTTCCATCTGCAAAATAGAACAAAAAACATGTGGGGGCAATCTAAACGATCACTATTGTTTGTTAAATGATTTATATAAAAAAAACTTCGCCGCGGTATACATATACTTATGGTATTCATTTACCAGTAGACGCATTGAACTTGGGTGTCGCCACCACCCTTCGAGCATCACGTTGTTCGAAACAACAGGATATTTATGTATTTTTAGATTAGGCATTTTTAGACGAAACTCTAATAGACTGCGATCGATATGATAATTACTAGTAACCAAAAAAATTGACCTTATTTTATTTTTGGTAATCCATTCAGCACTCTCTGTTGCATTGCCTACAGTATTAAAAGCTGCATATCCCAGCTCCACGCAACACTGGATGTATTTCTTGTCTAAAACAATACCTTGATCTTGAGAAATTTTTTGGATATCGGATAGTTTAACTGAAGTATTTACCCCGGAAACGAACAGCAAATTAGAACGACCCGCACCCAACAAATCAAAACCTGCCGCCAATCGTTTCACTCCACCGGTCAAAACTATAATAGCATCAGCCTTTGATTGACCCATTGAATTGATTAGAGGGATAGAGGAGAAAAAACGTAAAAAACAAATCAGCCATAGGCTCAAAACAAGAACTAAGAATGCAATGAAGGCTCTCCTTAAGATTAAAAATGGTTCAGTTGAACTAGTCATCTCCAACATCCAAGGAATTTCATTTTAGTTTTCCAAGGAGAACTACAACGGCAACCCAAACTGTTATTAAACTAAGAAAGATAAAAACTAGGGGGGTAGAAGCGATCAAACTCCATTCCCAAAAATTTAATGCCTCACCAAGACTAGAAATTGATCCCGGAAAAATATCTGGAAGGGTCGTTACCAGATAATCATTTAAAATAAATAAAGTTACAATTGCTATAAGGCTACCAATTAAAGCTGAGGGCCCTATTACAAGTAGAATCTGTTTTTGAAAAATCTCCGCAATAAAACTACTTCCACCACCCATTAGGTCAATAAGATTAATCACTTCACCATTATTGGCAATATTCATCGCAATTGCAAAAATGATGGAGGCTAAACACACGATGAGAATCAGAATAAAAATTATCCATCCTAAATTTTCAATTATATCTATCAGGAACATTAGTTTTTGTTTCCAACGACTATGATCGTCTATTGAAACGCCCGGTATTAGTGATCCTATTGTTTGAGAAATTTGTTCTTTATTGATAGGCTTGTTCAATTTTACCTCTATCAACGTAGGGAGATTAATATCATTCAATATATCTTGGCTAAGCCAACTATTGAGTAACCCTAAGGTTTGTTCTTCATCAAAGATCTCTATCTTGTTTATACCAGCTGTAATTCTTAATTTTTTCACAATCGTTTCTAATCGCGTTGAAGCAACGTCAACTTCGGACTTTGCGTTTGGATCAGAAACCTGGACAGTGACCACATTATCGACAGATTCAAGCCATTCTTTGGAAGATGAATTAGATATTAGTACACCGGTTAGGGTAACCACTGCCAAATAAATCATCGAGAGAATGATCCAAGCTAAAAATATATTCGCGGCCTTATTTTTTAACATTTATAATAACCATGTGATTACAGCGAATTTCAATATCCCATCTTCTGCTTCATACTATTATCATTGCAGTATTAGATTACCTTCAGTTATGTGGAATACGGGATAATCAAACTCATTGATTAAATCTTTATTATGAGTAGCTACCACTATACTTGTGCCAGCCCGATAAAGTTCTTCGAAGAGATACATCAATCTCTCCGCAATCTTATCATCAACATTCCCTGTAGGCTCATCCGCAAGGAGTAAACTAGGTCTTGCTATAACCGCTCGGGCTATAGCAACTCGTTGTTGCTCCCCACCAGACAGTGACACAGGAAAAGAATCTAAGTGATCTCCTAATCCGACCCAATCTAAAAGCTCCGGCACATGACGTTGGATTATTTTTGCTTTTGCCCCATGTATTCTTAGCGGCAAGGCAACATTTTCTCGGATACTTAAATTTTGTATCAAGCGAAAGTCTTGAAACACAATTCCAATTCTCTTTCTAATATTGGAAACCTCAAACATTTTTAAATTTGCCGTATCTCGACCAAACATTTCAATATGGCCCTTAGATGGCTTTAAAGCCAAATACATCATTTTAAGCAAAGATGATTTTCCTGCTCCGCTTGTTCCAGTCAGAAAATGAAAACTATCCGAATCAATTTTTAAATTAATTTTAGAGAGAACCGGCTTGTCAGGAGTATAACATACATCAACCTCTTGAAAGCGAATCATTCTAGTCATCCTAATATCTGCATTAAAGCATTATTATTATAAAAACATGTCCTATAATAAACAAACCAACCTTACGAAATACTACCTCTATATGACCAATAGACTGTTTTTTATTTTCGATATACTCTTTTTCTATTAATTTTTATTTTCTACATTCTACTTAAAAATTTGTCCTCTTTAAAAATAAATAATATAGAATGGATATTATGCGCATAACCTGCCCAGAATGTTTCGCTCAATTCGATGTACCTGACGGTGCGATAAAAGAAACTGGTCGAAAGTTAAGATGCGGACAATGCAAACATCAGTGGCACCAGTTACCCATCCCAGACGAAGCTCCTGAAATAATGGAACCGCCAACGAAAGAGCTAGAAACCAAAATATCAGCGACTTATAATGATTTTGAGACACCTCCTATTCCAGAAAATAGTGATATCAAAGCAAGTGCTAATATAAAAACAAAGTCTTTACCAATAGGTACAATTATTTTAGTCACTTTGATAATTACAAGTATTTTTGGGTTTATTTATGGAAGGCCCGTCATAGTTGCTTATGCGCCGTCTTCTTCAATTCTTTATGATAAAATTGGTTTACATGTCCCGGTCCCTGGTGAGTTTCTCGTCATCAAAAATGTTGGCGTTTGGCGTGAAAATCGTGGAGGCATGGAAGTCTTGGCCGTGAAGGGAGAACTATTTAATCCCAGTGAAACAACCCAAGAGGTTCCTATAATAAAAGGTTCCGAAGTTGACGCCACGGGTAGAGTTTTGGCCACAGAGTCCTTTATTCCTGAGGCAGCAACACTTTTGCCCAATGAAACAATTAAGTTTGAATATCAAACACCTTTTCCCGATGAAAAAACAGTGAGTGTGATTGTTACTTTTTCTGACGAAAAAAGAAATAGCCAGTATGGTTATTGATAAGAAAATACTTTGGGTCAGCTTATTTAATCTGTTCCCAACCAATTAGGTATCTTCTCAAGATCTATGCTTTCTTGAACTGTCTGTCGTCTTCTAATTAGACAAAATTCACGTCCATTCACCAGTACCTCCGGAACTAAAGGACGGCTATTATAGGTAGATGACATAGCTGCACCATATGCTCCAGCCGATTTTATCGCCAGCAGATCATTTTCATTTAATTTTGGTAAAATTCGATCTTGAGCAAGATAGTCGCCACTCTCACAAATAGGGCCAACGATATCACATAGTTTCGTTTGAATTTCGCCGCCTCTGTGTACCGGTATGACATCATGATATCCTTCATAAAGGGTAGGTCTAATCAAGTCATTCATGGCGCCATCAACAATAATGAAAGTTTTATCTCTTCCTTTTTTAATATATAGGACCTTAGTAACGAGTAGACCCGCGTCACCAACTAAATATCTTCCGGGTTCAAAACCGATCCTACAATCAAGATCTCCAAATATATCATTAATGATTTCACTAAAAGAATTTAAATCTGGTGCTTTCTCTGCGTTGTAAGAAATACCTAAGCCACCGCCCAGGTCAAGATGATCAATCTCAAAGCCAAGGGACCGAAGATGTAAAGTCATTTCTGCTACTTTTCTGTAGGCGGTTCGGTATGGGGCTAAATCTAACAATTGTGAGCCTATATGCACTGACAAACTTTTAAGGGAAATACTTCCTAGTGATTTTGCGGCGTTTTCAAAGATGTAAGGGGCTCTATCTAAATCTACGCCAAATTTATTTTCTTTCAGACCCGTCGTTATTTTTGCATGTGTCTTCGCATCTACGTCCGGATTAACTCGAAGTCCCACATTGGCGATTAAACCTAACGATGCAGCGACTTCATTTATAGCTATAAGTTCTGGCTCTGACTCAACATTTAATTGAAAAACACCTTCTTTTAATGCTTCTGAGATTTCTGACCTCGTTTTACCAACACCTGCAAAAACTATCTTATTGGCTGGTATACCGGCCGCAAGACATCGACGCAACTCACCAACGGAAACGACGTCAGCGCCAGCCCCTTGATGCGAGAACGTTCTTACAACTGCTAGGTTTGGGTTCGCTTTAACTGCATAATATATTGTGGGTTCCTGTAATTTCAGGGCTTCTTGTAAATCTCTATATCTCTGCACCATAAGCGCTGTGGAATAACAATAGAAAGGCGTTTCAATTGAACCTGCGATCGCCTCTATTGAAACATCCTCTATGAAAAGGTTTTCATTTACGTAATTAATCGATGACAAAAGCGTTCCTCTTTAGAAAAATTAATGGGTGGGATATTTTTTGGGATAATAAACTTTCTCATTGTTTATTGGCTGTGGATCTCCACGTTTGCCACAACCGTTTAGAATCATCAAAAATGCAAATGGTACAAGAAGAGAAATAAGCCAGATGTAGTTATTTTTTATTTTCATTTAGACACTATCTAAAACTCTAAAAATCTTTTACGGGCGACGGATATTGCTGCCTTAACATTTTGCGGAGCCGTCCCTCCGAAGCTTTCCCTGCTAGAAATTGATTTGGAAGGCTCAAGTACAGCATATATATCATTCGTTATCTTAGGCTCTATATTTTTTAAGTCGTCTAAAGTTAGTTCTTTCAAAAGACACTTTTTTTGCTCGGCCAACTTAACTACAGCACCAGTAATATGATGCGCTCGGCGAAATGGAATATTTAATACTCGAACCAACCAATCAGCTAAGTCCGTAGCTGTAGAAAAACCAAGTTCTGAGGCATGTTCCATCGAAGAACTATTAACCTCAATATCTTGAACCATACCAGTGCATGCCGCTATGCATACATGCAAAGTTTCTGTTGCATCAAATAAAGGTTCTTTATCTTCTTGCATATCTTTACAAAATGCTAACGGAAGTCCTTTCATCATTACCATCAATGCGTTTAAAGCCCCTATAATTCGGCCCGTTTTACCACGAACTAGTTCCGCTGCATCGGGGTTTCTTTTTTGGGGCATAATTGAACTCCCCGTAGTAAACGCATCTGAGAGACTGATAAAGTTAAATTGCGAACTTGTCCAGTTAACCACTTCCTCTGCAAATCTTGATAAATGAATAGAGCAGATAGATGCACTTGATAAAAATTCCAATGCGAAATCCCTGTCGGACACGGTATCTAGAGAATTTGCTGTTGGTCGATCAAAACCGAGTGCCTTAGAAGTCATATCTCTATCTATTGGAAAAGACGTCCCTGCAAGCGCCGCCGAACCTAATGGGCATTCATTTAACCGTGCCCGTCCATCTTGGAACCTTGTTCGATCGCGACCCAGCATTTCAACATAAGCGAGTAAGTGATGCCCAAACGTGATTGGCTGAGCGACTTGTAAATGGGTGAACCCGGGCATCACCTGATTGAAATTTTGATCTGCTAAATCAATTAAAGCCGCTTGCAAGGACATAAGTTGTTTATCAAGGATATCGATGGTATCTCTTATCCATAGCTTGAAATCTGTTGCAACCTGATCATTTCTCGATCTCCCCGTGTGTAAACGTCCCGCAGCATCCCCAATTAGGGTAGCCAATCTGGCCTCAATATTCATGTGAATATCTTCTAGCTCGCGTGAAAATTTAAAAGTTCCTTCATCTATTTCTCTCTCGATCTGATCTAAGCCATGTATGATCTTATCTTTATCACTTTTCGTGATAATTTTTTGTACACAGAGCATCTCAGCGTGCGCTTTGGAGCCTCTGATGTCTTGCCTAAAGAATCTCTTATCAAAATCAATAGATGGATTAATTTGATCCATAATGTCATGGGGTTTTCTCTCAAACCTGCCACCCCATATTGAACTAGACTCTGATTTATTTTTTTTATCTAGTGGTTTATTAGTCTGGTTAGATCTCGATGTCATCAAAGGAACCTTCTAGTGTATTTTAGAATAACGTTGCTCAGAACAACAATAGCCGTATTTTTTTACATGATTTGTTTGGATACTTCATTGACCAACGCGTCCACGCCTGCCCCAAAAGAAGGTGATATGGTAAAGTTTGTAGAATTGAACCCTCCACTCCCTATTCCCGAAGCCTCTTTTTCCACAACCGATGGCAAAAAAATAAACTTGAACATGTTTAAAGGAGCTTGGGTGTTAGTAAACTTTTGGGCAACCTGGTGCGCTCCATGCATAAGTGAACTACCGTCACTTTATAACTTAAAACAAAATAAGAGTAGCTCAAAGTTCAAAATATTACTCATATCAATCGATAGAGCAGGACCAAAGATTTATAATCCATTTCTTGAAAAATTAGGATTGGGTCATCTCAATTCGGCAAGTGATCCCAAAGCCAAGTTAATGCGCGCTCTTAAAATCTCTGGGATACCAACAACTCTGCTAATACACCCCAGGGGTTATATAGTCGGCATGTACACGGGCGATGCAAAATGGGACTCCCCCTCTGCTGAGGCTCTCCTAATGCACTATATAGATACACTGAAAGAGTAATCTAATTGAGTTCTATTTGCCGGGTCGTTAGAGCACAGTAAGAAACACTTTTAAATGTCTAATGGAGTGTTTGGTTTGTTGCCTTTGCTACGGCCCAACCGAAGTTAGAGGACGAATTCAGTCCCACCCGGTCTTCAATTAATTCAGGCGAGGCATTATCTAATATGAGGCTATGTACGCGCAACTCTTCGAGAAGAGAATCCGCGATTTTTTTCTCGTTTCCACTATAATCAGATACTGCCTTGGTCAGCAATCCAATAGCTTTTTCCCTAACCGTTCTGGTCATGGTTACTATCCTTCCTTCTAAAGGATTAAACATATATCATAATAATACATTGCATTTTAAATAAATACAACAATAAATTTACTTTTTTTTAATTACTCAGTTTTAACGTGTTGGAACAGGCTCATCATTGGAATAATCATAAAAGCCACGACCTGTCTTCTTTCCTAGCCACCCTGCCTCAACATACTTTATTAACAAGGGGCAAGGGCGGTATTTCGGATCACCCAACCCTTCCTGCAGAACTTGCATAACTGATAAGCAAGTATCCAAACCTATAAAGTCAATAAGCTGAAGCGGCCCCATAGGATGGTTTGCTCCTAGCCTGAGCCCGTTATCGATTGATTCTACTGTGCCAACACCTTCGTATAAGGCATAAACGGCCTCATTCAACATCGGGACAAGTATTCTATTTACAATGAAGCCAGGATAATCTTGTGCTTCGGCAACGATTTTCCCAAGTTCCAGTGATAAATTCTTTATTTCAGTAAAGGTCGCATCGTCAGTCGCTATTCCCCTTATCAACTCTACCAGTTGCATAATGGGTACAGGATTAAAAAAATGCATCCCAATAAATTTTCCAGGCCTATCCGTTGTTGAAGCAAGCCTTGTTATTGAAATTGATGATGTATTGGAGGCAATCAAAGCTTCTTTTGATAAATTCGGCACTAACGTCTCGAAAATTTTGCGCTTGATACCTTCATTTTCAGTAGCTGCTTCAATAACTAAATCGGCGACATTAAAATCGCTATAATCCGTGGTCATTGTTATTCGTTTTAATGCCCTTTCTGCGGCACCGTCCTCTAATTTACCCCGGCTGACCTGGCGCTGAATATTGCGTTCAATAGCCTCTAAGGCTTTGTTTAACACAGCCTCATTCACGTCAAGCAGAACTACATTCCGGTCAGCTAAAGCCGCAACATGGGCAATCCCGGCTCCCATCTGGCCTGACCCGACTATACCAATATTCTGAATCATAACTTACTCCAAATAACAAAAAAATTTTGGCTATGAATCAAAACCGTTCTTCACCAATTCTTGATCTAATTCAGGTACAGCTGTGAATAAGTCAGCAACTAATCCAAAATCTGCTACTTGGAATATCGGGGCTTCCTCGTCTTTGTTTATCGCAACAATAACCTTACTATCTTTCATGCCGGCTAAATGTTGAATTGCTCCCGAGATGCCAACAGCAATGTAAAGATCTGGCGCCACTACTTTACCGGTTTGTCCAACCTGGTAGTCATTCGGAACATAACCAGCGTCCACTGCAGCACGTGAAGCTCCAACAGCCGCACCCAGCTTATCCGCTACGGATTCTATAATTGGAAAGTTTTCACCCGACTGCATCCCTCTTCCGCCCGAAACAACAATCCGTGCCGATGTTAAATCTGGCCTTTCGGACTCACTTAATTCCGAACCGAGATATGCAGATAATCCCGCGTCACCTGCAAAGCTCTCATTTTGTATCGATGCAGTACCTCCATCGGATTTCGCTGCCTCAAACGCAGTTCCACGCACTGTGATGATCTTAATGGCGTCTGATGATCTAACTGTTGCCATCGCATTTCCAGCATATATTGGACGGACAAATGTGGAGTCATCTAATACTTCTGTGATTTCCGATATCTGTTGCATGTCGAGTAAGGCTGCTACTCGCGGCATTATATTTTTTGCCGAGGCTGTTGCTGTCGCCAAAACATGACTGTAATCGTTAGCCATATTCACAACCAATCCGGCAACGTTTTCAGCCAACCCGTTTTCATATTCTGGAGCGTCAACAACTTTAACGACAGTAACACCATCAATTTTTGCAACATCGGCAGCGGCAGCGCTACAATCTTTCCCCGCGACAAGTACTGTAATATCCCCGCCGATTGCCTGCGCAGCGGTTACCGCATTAAGCGTTGCAACATTCATTTCCGTATTATTGTGCTCTGCTAAAATCAATGTAGTCATATCAAATCACCTTTGCCGTATTGCGGAGTTTATCAACAAGCTCGCCTACATCGCTCACTTTAACGCCAGCTTCCCTTGACGGTGGTTCAGACACCTTGAGAACCTGCAAACGATTGCTAGGGTCAACACCCAACTCGTCTGGTGTAACCTGCTCAATAGGCTTCTTCTTAGCTTTCATGATATTTGGTAGAGACGCATATCTTGGTTCATTCAATCTTAGGTCTGTCGTGAGAACAGCCGGAATTTTTACCGTAAGCGTTTCTAATCCACCGTCCACCTCGCGAGTTGCTTTAATATTTTCTCCATCGATGTCTATCTTAGAAACGAATGTGGCTTGCCCCCAACCAAGAAGCGCCGCAAGCATTTGACCTGTTTGGTTTGAGTCGTCGTCAATAGCTTGTTTCCCCACGATAATTATTGATGGCCCCTCTTTGTCTGCAAGCTCTTTTAAAATCTTGGCAACTACCAGAGGCTCTAAGTCTCCGTCGTGCAGCACATGAATGCCTCTATCGGCTCCCATTGCAAGGGCAGTTCGTATCGTTTCCTGGCACTGTTGAACGCCTATAGAAACTGCAACGACTTCTTCCACCGTTCCTGCCTCTTTAAGTCTGATAGCCTCTTCAATGGAAATTTCATCAAATGGGTTCATTGACATTTTGACGTTAGCTAGCTCCACTCCCGTCTCATCTGCTTTCACCCGCACTTTTACGTTATAATCTATGACCCTCTTTACAGGCACAAGAACCTTCATGGCGACCTCGTATTAAATTTAGGACAATATTTCTATTATGTTACTACCTAGGAGAGCTATATCATTATGTCAAGCATAGCCTCGATCAATCAATTCTATCGATTATTCCCAGGAATCCAAAGTACATCTAATTTACCATTTCCATTTACATGCCGAGACAGTACAAAAAGGTGATCCGATAATCGATTGATATATTTAACCGCTAATGGGTTAATATTTTCTTTAGAGCCTAATAGAACAATTTCGCGCTCGGCTCTTCGTGTAATGGTGCGCGCATTGTGAAGCAGAGCCGCCAATTTTGTTCCGCCTGGTAAAATAAAAGATGAAAGGGGTTCTAATTTTGAATTCATATCATCTATTTCATTTTCTAACCTATCTACTTGGGCTTGAACTATTCGTAAAGGAGGATGTTTTGGATCCTCCTCATACGGAGTGCACAAATCTGCTCCAATATCAAAGAGATCGTTTTGGACTCGAGACAATAATTCATCCATGCCATTGCTCGATTCGACACGAGCAAGCCCAATTGCCGCGTTAGCTTCATCAACAGCACCATATGCAACGGGTCTGTGAGAGTATTTTGGCACTCGTTCACCATTTCCTAGCGAGGTGTACCCTTCATCCCCACCACGAGTGTATATTTTTGTCAATTTCACCATCACAAATTACCCAGTCAATTAATCTTTTGCTAAAGACAATAGGATCACGACCAACAGAACGGCTATCCCTTGAAATAATACTCTATACCGCATGAAAAGGTTTGATTTTTTCGGTCCAAGTTCCCCACCACGAGCCATAGTAATTAAACCACCCACCAGAGTTGCCAGGACAAGGATTAAAGCGCTCACGAGGAGAATGATTACTATTACGTTCATACGTTACGATATACCCTTCTCGTATCAGTTCGGCAATCACCGTCGCAAAAGATATTTTCGGCGTTATGGATAAAATACCCCTGAATTATAAATAAGTTCTAGTTAACATCATTATTGATTAAAATAATTCAAATATTGAGAATTATCTCTCAAATTGTAATGCGAAATTTGGCAATGATAAAAACTAAATACATCCAACATATTGAAAACTGTAATAATGCAAATCTGCTGGACTTTATTCCGTGGAAAATCTCCAACTATATAGTTGGCTACGTCAATAAAAATATCGCGTCAAAACTTTTATCTTTTCAATCAATATTCCACGAAGAAAATAATGCTATTCACCTATCTAGTAGATTGAAAAACTCCCAACAACGAACCGAAGCTGTAGCAGATATTCTCGAAACTTTGTGGGCGGAAGAGATTTGCGGGATGAAACTCAACGAAAATTATGCAGTGAGGGCGAGGATTGGCAGCCCCAATCTTATGACAATAGACCGGGGCGCATCTACCCATTTAGGAATAATAACTACAGGCTTCCATTTAAATGGGTTCCTGACCAATAAGGATCAGCTCAAAATGTGGGTAGCTAAACGCTCTGCAACGAGAGGCACTTTTCCAGGTCAATTAGATAACGTGGTGGCAGGTGGCCAACCCTCAAACCTCACGGTTGCTGAGAATGTCATTAAAGAATGCAACGAAGAAGCAAGTATTCCCAAAGACCTGGCCCAAAAGGCATATCCAACAGGCTTTATAAGTTATCTCATGGAGGCAGAGGGAAATCTGCGTCGTCATGTTATGTATGTATACGACCTTATAATGCCCTTTAATTTTACCCCAAGACCAAATGATGGAGAAGTTGAAGCGTTTTCATTAATGAAAATAGAGGAAATAATCAAAATCGTAGTTTCTTCGCCAGATACATTTAAGTTCAACTGCAATCTGGTTATTATTGACTTCTTAATCCGCCATGGATTAATTCAAAACGAAGATCCAGATTACTTCAAAATTGTTAATGGGCTTCGCTCACCGCTTAGTTGAGCTCTTATCCAACGAGAAAACCCGATTCCTCACCAATTATTGTCGCCCGTAACATATGCCTTACTTCCGATTGATCAAAATCTGTAAGAGCCACATGCATAGTAGTACGATTATCCCAACAAACTAAATCACCAGCTTTCCACTGATGTCGATAGACATTTTCATGCTTTGTTGCATGAGAACATAGAAAATCTATTATTGGACGGCTCTCTTCCGACGTCATTCCGTGAAAATGCGAGACCCTCTCACTTACGTATAAAGCTTTTTTTCTACTTCCAGGATGCACGCGCACGGCTGGGTGAGCAATGGGGGGGTTTAATCGTTTTGTCTCGGCAACCTCGGATGCATCCCTTTCATAAAACCCCTCGGTTAAAGATATGTCATAAACTGAATACAGATCATCAACTATTTTCCGCATCTTATCAGTTAGTGTCTCGTAAGCTCTGACCATATTACAAAACATAGTGTCACCGCCAACAGGAGCAGGTTTTACACAATATAACATAGACGCAGCAGCAGGCCGGCCTGTATATGAATAATCTGAATGCCAGTTTCTTCCTACATTCCTTGTCTCAGATGGTCTTCCATTGAATGGTTTGGTCGTTAT
>Ga0114933_10002849_pt1 | contig 17429 bp, 11 predicted proteins | sample 4SBtaG_FD_89691 | JGI IMG/M metagenome (GOLD analysis project Ga0114933, IMG submission 89691) | Deep subsurface microbial communities from Kolumbo volcano to uncover new lineages of life (NeLLi) - 4SBTROV12_W25 metaG | ecosystem: Environmental > Aquatic > Marine > Volcanic | place: Kolumbo... | reverse complement strand
GATCAGTTTCCTGTTGGGAGCGCCCATGTTTGTCTCTATATCGGTTTTAAGGATAATCCATCAAAATTGGGGTTTAACGGCGAGAATCTTTGGATTTATAAGGATTTTGATCACGATGAGGCGTATGACAACAGATGTCGTATTGTGGATGGTGAGATATCGGGATGTTTCTTATCCTTTCCTTCGCTCAAAGATCCGACGGCAAAAGGACATACAGCCGAACTTATATCCTTTGCTGATTACGATCAATTTAGTCCCTGGTCTGAACAAAAATGGAAAAAACGTGGAAGAGAATATGATGCGCTTAAACAGCGAATTTCCGAGGCATTAATAGCGTTTGTCGATAGTCGTTATCCCGGGTTTGCGAAACTGATTGAGTATCAAGAATTGTCGACACCGCTAACTACGTCAGATTTTACCGGACACCGGCATGGATGCATCTATGGATTACCGGCAACACCAGAAAAATTCTCGGCCAAGTGGCTTAAGCCTAAAACACCGATCAACAACCTTTATTTAACGGGGAGTGACGTTGCGGGTCATGGAATTGTTGGTGCGTTGATGGGTGGTGTGATGACCACCTTAGCGATGTCACGAAAGCGATGGGTATTTTTGAAGTGGTTAGTGTCTGCTAAAAGACGTTAAACTCAATGGTGTCAAAAAGTTGCTTGGGCTATAAGCGACCAATCAGTTAATACTTACGACTTGCATTCTCTAACGTTATAGCAACCAGCATTTTAATGGCGAGTGATTGTTTCTGTAGGTTCTTTAACAGTTTAAATTTCCGGATCAAGGAAAGTGCTGTCTCGAAATTAGATTCGGCAACGGCAGCTGTAAGCATTGCGGTTACTATGTAGTTAATTTGTTCGAGGGTCAAGTGTGTGGTGTTATTAAGTACCTGTTTACCATAATATAAAGTAGTTTCAGTATTCCGCTGACTAATCCCCTGGTGGAGGTATAACCAGTTCAACAAAAATGCTGAATTTTTGTCAGTCCTACATCGATTAATTTGTTTGTTCCAATAACTTTCAAGTTCTACGAGAGGTAGATAGGGATTAATCGCAGTGGCTATGATTCTAAATGATTCAACAAGGGTTGATTCGGTTAAGTCGCTGGTGTGACAGGAATTGGTAATATCCATGGCAAACCGAAGTTTTTGATGGTCAAGGTGACGTGCGTCAAAATTTATGATTGACTTGGCCTTTGTCCGGTTTTTATAAAACTGAAAGTATCTCCCATGTTTGCTAACGTTATCTTGAGGCATTTTACCTGTTAACCAATGTAATACTGGTACACCATTGATATGTAGCCATGCGAGATTGCTGGCGTTTTGCTGCAAATACCGGGCTTTCGGAGCCTGATAACCAAGATATGGGAAATAATCTGAGTTCATCGGTGTTTGCATCGTTGAAAACATAGGCGTGAATGTATGTCTATTACCAAGGTACCGAATATTTATGTCATCCATATTTTCTATGCCTACACGAATTAATTCGACTTTTGTTTTGTCATCGCTAAATATCCATGGATCTAAATTTTTCATGGGGTTTTCATGGCTTGCCAGAATAAGAATATTTGAGTCGTCAGTGTTGTATATACGCAAATATGAAAAAGATTGATTCAAGGCTTTGATAACAGAGGCTATGTTATCCATATTGATTTCATAGAGTTGTAACCACTGGACAAAGATTCCATCATTTTCAAGATGTTTTTGAATATGCTGATAAAATTCATAAGAAAATAAGGATGCAACGCCATTCATCCATGGGTTGGATGGTTCAGATACAATTATGTCGTATTTTTTTTGATGGTTTGAAAAAAATGATTTTGCATCGTCAATATGAATTGAGCTTCGGGGATCACTAAACGATCTTTTTACCCGCTGCCCAAATTCCTTGGCGCCGATTAGTATTTCCTGCTCAATTTCAATCGTATCCAGGGTATCAATGGATTGGGCAGCCAACAATGCATGGCTGGTGAGACCTGAACCCATCCCGATATTCGCTACCCTGCGGGCATCGGATTTCAATGCCAAGGGCACTATGGCTGCCATGACCATTGTGACTTCGTCTGCGCTATAGGGTTTATCTAATGGGGCTATTTTGGCATCGGTCTTGCCATTGGTGCGGATGCTTTTACTGCCGTCAGGATGTTTAATTAATGCGATTGAAGCTGTTTTACCGTCGTTATAAAACATCAATTTATCGGCCTTGGCCAGCCTTGCCTTACCAAATCGATAAACCCCGGATGATAAAACTGCGCGATCAAATGGGGTAAAACTCAGAACAATCATGAATACAACTACACCAGTTAATGGCAAAGTCACTTTTGGATTCGCCCGCCAGTTTTTCTTATAGGCAATCAATAATACAATTCCAAGCAAGATGTCAATTGAACTTCCCACAGTAATGAGTGTTTTAACGCCAGCGATAGGCATGACGAGGTGTATCGCTAATAAAATACCCACAATAGCGCCGACAGTATTTGCCGAGTAGATTTTGCCTATAGCAGCTTCATTGCCACCGGATTTCAGCAATATGTTGGTTATCAGCGGTAGGGTCATCCCTGCCATGAGAGTAGCGGGAAACATGATTGCCATTGCAATAGCATGGCTACCAAAATTAAACAGGAAGTAGCCAGAATCCGTTTTGGCCAAGCCATCGAATAGGAAACTCATGAACGAAAACGACTCTACATATAAGGGTAGTGTTGCGGTTGCCAGCAAGCCCATGATGATTTGAATCCAAGCTAGATAAATACCTGGCGATGCCAATTGGTCAATTTTGCGACGGATCAAAAAACTACCCAGTGCCAAACCAGCAATGAAGGCGCTTAACATAAGCTCGAATGCTTGCACTGACGAGCTTAAAACAAGGCTAAGCATGCGTATCCAGCCGATCTCATAAAAAAATGAGGCCGTACCAGTGAGCATCGCAACCAATATGAGAAGCTTTGAATCATTGGTTTTAATATATCGAGGCGATTGCACAATTGCGGGTTCGGTACTAGCAAGCTCTCTCGTGATGATCCAGACACATAGTGCTAAAAGAATATTGATAATGCCGGCTGTCAGTGTGGCTCCTGGTAAACCGACCGCTTCGATCAAAATAAATCCACTAAATAAAACCCCAATTGCAGCTCCCATGCTATTGGAAAAGTAAAGCATTGCCAGGGTGCGACCAGACGCTTGTTTGTCAACCCGGATAATTGCAGAACTCATTAGCGGAAATGTTGTACCCAGTAATAGTGCCTGGGGCAGTAACATCGTGGTTGCAATACTCCACTTAGCTATTGCAGCCAAAGTTGGGCTATTGATATTTGGTAAAGCGTATTCGAATAGGAAATTTTGGAGTGCTAAAAACTCCTGGTGGAAGACGACACCAAAAATACCAATAATGGCCTCTACAACGGCGTACCAGAGTAATGGGTTTCGTATTCGGCTCGATACCCGACTAATCAACCATGCTCCAAGGGCCATCCCACCCATGAAAATGGTGAGAACTAGGGTTTGTGCATAGGCGGCATGGCCCAACACGAGTTTGATATAATGGGACCATATGGATTCATAGATCAGGCCGGAAAAACCGGACAAACTGAAAATAAAAAATAATGCGTAACTGGTTTTTTTCATAATATGTCCCTTCTAACGATAATTATAATGGTCTTTCGATAATGCATTAGTCAGGATTTGTGAGAGACTAATCACACTTTGAAATTAAAGGGAATATCTATGCTTTCAAATCCCAAAGATTCGCCGATAGTTTAATTAACTGTCTAGGAAATAGCTTGGATCTATCACGATCGGTGAGAATTACTCGTACCTTTTTAGACAGCCTAACATTTATTGCCATTGTATTGGTGAAGAGAGGTTGTTATGGGACTTTTGAAAACGGGCATATTGATTTGCTTCTTTAGTAGCGGACTGAACGAGATTCCGAAATCGTTTAAGCTTTTTACTAAGACATTGACAATATATTTCTGTATTTCAACAATTTTAAAAGCCTTAATCATTTTTCCACATTTAGCGCTTATTCAAACTGTTTATGAGATTGGGTTAACATTCGTGTTTGTTGGTACCCTTCTATTACTGTTTCGTAAAAGTGCGCAATTCCTACAAACTATGACGGCATTGTTGACGTGTCAAAGTATCGTAGCGTTTTGTACAATACCGGTTACTTTGTGGTTGAGTGTTGCTAGTAGTAGTATTATATTAATTCCTTTTTATACACAGGGTGTTTTTCTGGTTTGGGGATTGGCTGTAATATGCTATATCTTAAAAGAAACCTTGGTTAAGGAAGTATCGTTTAGTTTTCAACTTGCCTGCTTATATTTTGTGCAAATATTCGGGGTGTCTTCGATTTTAGCCATGGTTTAAAAGGCAACTTTTATAGGTTTTCATCTGATTTTTAGGATGAATCCTGAAATTGCTTGTCTGTAAGGCGGCTTCCTAGGCGAGGGTAGCCCCTTAGTTTTGTCATTAGGGAAACTAAATGCCCATAGTTACTAAGGTAAGCTTACTCAAGGAGCGGCGTACTAAAATCATCGTGACACTCGGTCCATCGTCTATGGATCCGTATACTATCAAGTCACTCATCGAGGCGGGGGCAGATGTAGTGCGCCTTAATATGTCACATGGAAATCATCAAACCCATCGAGATGCTTTCCACCGAGTGCGTGACATTGCGGCAAATCTCAAAAAACATGTAGCGATTTTGGCGGATCTTTGTGGGCCAAAAATCCGCAGCGGCTGTTTTAAGAATGGTCAGATCGACTTGATTGCGGGTGCTCAGGTTACGGTTACAACGCGAGATGTAGTTGGCGAAGCGGGTATTATCCCTTCTCAGTATGAGGCTTTGGCAAGTGATATTGAACCGGGTAATCGAGTCTTGCTCGATGATGGTAAGATCGAGTTGAGGGTTGTTCGTACTTGTGGGACAGAAATAGCTTGTAAAGTGGTTCATGGTGGACCCTTGATGGATCATAAAGGCATTAATTTGCCCGGTGTAAATGTTTCGGCTCCTGCGTTAACGGAAAAGGACCGCAACGATGCATTGTTTGCATTACATCTTGGGGTAGATTTTTTAGCTCTATCGTTTGTCCGGCGTGGATCAGATCTAACAGAATTGCGGAGTTTAGTGGAGGAGTTTGGCTCTTCTGCTGGGCTAATTGCCAAAATTGAAAAACCTGAAGCACTCGAAAATAGCCGGAATATTCTTGACGCATCGGATGGTATTATGATTGCACGAGGTGATTTGGGTGTCGAATTGGAGCCTGAAGAAGTGCCTCTTGCCCAACACCAGCTTATCCATCGAGCGCGTAGTGAAAACAAACCAGTCATTGTCGCTACCCAGATGCTCGAATCGATGATGGACAATGCTCGTCCGACTCGAGCAGAAGTAACGGACATCTCCCATGCTGTATCGTGCGGAGCCGATGCTGTTATGTTATCTGGAGAAACTGCTGCTGGTGCGTTTCCGGTGCAAGCCGTTGAAATGATGGCTCGTATCGTAAAGCAAACAGAGGCGTATACTTGGCGGCGCAATTACACGACCGGTTTATCACAATCAGTGATAGAGGATGAGTCTGTATTGTTTGGTGACGCTCTTGCACAAGCGACGGCTAATTTGGCATTCGACTTGCCTGCTGAAGTCATCCTTGTCATTTCGCAAAGTGGCATGTCTGCAGCCACTGTTAGTGCTGCCAGGCCTTCTGCACCAGTTGTCGCAATTTCGTCAAGTGAACAAATATGTCGGCGTATGAGCGTATTATGGGGTGTGATACCGGTCGTTTCGAACGAAGTCGGTTGTTCTAATCCCAACCCAATTGCAAAAAAAATTGCGCGGGAAATGCATTTTGCAAAATCGCGTGGATATATTCTGTTAGTGCGTGGGTTTAGTAGTGACCCAGAATTGAATACTCCTTCTGTGACTGTGTTACAGGTTTAAGCGTCTGTCCAAGTTCATTAGACGCCCATAAAAAGCGCAAGGGCCATAGCATCAGTGCTTGAATATCCATCTGGCTCTAGGCTAATTTACGGAAGCCAACTTCAAAGTTTTAAGCGGACTCATTAATATGACCTGACAATCTGATTGTTTTACAATGTTTACTCCAGTTAGTAGCGAAATTGTACAGAATATTTGGTAGGGTAATGAAAGCTGGTTGTATACCTTGTTGAAATAATGGTCTTTATTAATTATCACAATTTGTAGAATGGCTTGTGTGACATGTAAATGCGGATCGTATTTCCTAATGAGGGGTTTTTATGAAATTAATAACATCAATACTAAAACCGTCCAAACTGGAAGATGTTCGGAAAAGGTTGTCGGAAATCGGTGTCGTCGGAGTAACGGTGACCGAAGTCAAAGGTTTTGGTAGACAAAAAGGACATACGGAGATGTATAGGGGTGCGGAATATGAGGTGGATTTTCTGCCCAAAGTTAAGATGGAAGTGGCTGTGGATGCGGATAAAGTGAGTGAAGTGGTGCATGTGATTTGCAAGACGGCAAATACTGGCAAGATTGGCGACGGAAAAATCTTTGTATCGAATCTTACAACTGCAATTCGAATTCGGACTGGAGAGATTGGAGTCGACGCACTGTAGACGAATATCGTTTCCTGTCGCAAAAAGTGGGTGGATGGGCAAATACTATTGTTAGTAAGATACTAATAAATCTAAAAATAATTACTGAGAGAGGGGATTTGATGAAGAAAAATAAATTTATTGGGCCACTACGCGTCCTGCTACTGGTGTTGGTACCATCTATTTCTCGAGCGGAAGATGTTTTTAGTGGCAGTAATACTGCTTGGATACTGACTGCTACTGTTTTAGTGCTATTTATGACCTTACCAGGTTTGTCGCTATTTTATGCTGGCCTGGTGCGTAGTAAAAATGTGCTATCGGTGCTCATGCAATGTTTCGTAATTACTTGTTTGGTCTCCATATTGTGGGTATTTTTTGTCTATAGTTTCGCTTTTGGTGATGGGGGGCCGTGGCAGAAATACCTAGGTGGGTTTTCGAAGGTAATGTTTGATTCAGTGACCCGAAATAGTTTAGTGGGTGATATTCCCGAAACTGTTTTTTCAATGTTTCAAATGACTTTCGCTATTATTACCCCAGCATTAATTATCGGAGCTTTTGCGGAACGGATGAGGTTTTCTGCAATGGTATGGTTCAGTGGGCTGTGGATTGCACTGGTGTACGCTCCTGTTTGTCATTGGGTTTGGGGTGGTGGTTGGCTTGCCGATATGGGGTTGATGGATTTCGCGGGAGGAACCGTCGTGCACGTTAATGCTGGGGTTGCGGCGTTGGTTGCCGCCATCGTAATAGGACGCAGAACGGGATTCCCTACAACCGCGATGCCTCCCCATAACCTTCCAATGGTTGTGACTGGAGCAGGTATGCTTTGGGTTGGCTGGTTCGGTTTTAATGCCGGCAGTGCTTTAGCGGCGGATGGTTCGGCTGGGATGGCAATGCTTGTGACTCATATCGGAGCAGCTTGCGGGGCTTTCGCTTGGATGTGTGTGGAATGGGTTCGCTACGGAAAACCCAGTGTTCTCGGTATTGTGACTGGGATGGTTGCGGGTCTTGGAACGATTACACCGGCTTCTGGTTTTGTCGGACCCACTGGTGCAATGGTAATTGGGATCACCGCCGGGGTGGTCTGTTATTACGCGACTCAAATGATTAAGCGTGTTTTGGAAATTGATGATTCATTGGATGTATTTCCAGTGCATGGAGTTGGGGGAATAATTGGTACCCTTATGACGGGTATTTTTGTTTCGAGTAGTTTTGGTGGGAGTGGTTTACCCGAAGGGGTGAGCATGGGCCAACAGATTATTATCCAGTTGACCGGTGTCGTTGCTACGATGGTGTGGTGTGGTGTATTGACTTTTGTAATTTTGAAAGTGCTGGACTTAACTATTGGCTTACGTGTCGATATGGAAGAAGAAACTACCGGTTTAGATGTCGTGTTACACGAAGAATCTGGTTATAACATGTAATGTAGCAGCGATAGAAAATAGCGTTTATTGACTTGATATGTAAAATTTTTGACAAACCCCGTGGGGAGATTTATAGTGACCCCACGGTACAGGGATTAATCTCAATGGCCGTAAACAAATCATAAATTGCAAAATGTCGACCCTGTTTTGAGAAATCAAAACAGGGCCGGTTTTTTTCTGCTTAAAATAAAACGGGATATGTTCATATAACGTATGTCGTTAGGTTGGGTAGTGCTTTCAGCACCTTTCTCCGTTTTTCCTCTTAGTGGATAGGAATCGTTGCTCTGACGTCCTGTATTAGTAGCAAATAACTAACCAAAACAAAAGAATTAAACTGCCGTAACTGGAATATTCATTTTTCCCTTTGAAACCATAACCGCTTCGCCACCAACACGAATTGTAAGATGCCGGTTGAGTTTGTTATCCATCTCGATGTGTATCAGGCTTCGGCGATTGCTTTCTGTTCCTCGGTCGATTGCAAATGTGTAGGTTCCGGTGCGTACACTTTCTTGGGAGCATAGATAACTAGCAAAGGCTGGTACACTTGAGCCAATAGGAGGGTCTTCATGGATTCCGATGCTCGGCCCAACCAATCGTCCGTGAAAATCCGAAGACACATTGGTGGTTCGGTTCGAAAACAGCAATATTTCCTGGGCGGAGCTCGAGGGAGCTATGGTTTGGCTCCATGCACCATAGTTAAATTTGGCTTCTCTAACTGCTTCGTATGAGTTCAAAGGAATGATCATATACGGGAAGCCGCAGGATACCATCATCGCTTGATATTTTTTTGTTTCGATATCATTGATATTGAGACTCAGAAAATCAGCGATTTCGTGTTCACGCGGGACAAAACGGTCGACAATAGATTCAGGGTTTAGGGTGAATTGAATCAATAGGGGTTTATTTTTTTCTTCGCTTACATTAACGGTAATTGGACCGTTATTTTGTTCCAGAACGAATTTGGTGTGATTCGTATTTAGAGAGATTTCACCAATCGATACTAAGACAAAAGCTGTGGCAATGATGGGATGGCCTGCAAATTCAACCTCACCAGAAGGTGAGAATATTTTCATTCGGTGTGTTACTGATTTCTGGTCGGATGGGAAAACAAAAACCGTTTCCGATAGGTTGAATTCATTGGCGACTTTTTGCATTAGGTTGTTATCCAAGCCTAAAGCATTTGGGATAACTGCTATTTGCGCACCTTCAAAAGCGGTATTGGTGAAAACATCGGTGGTATAAAAATCGTATTCCAATGATCTTCCTCTAAAATTTAGTTTTGGCGATTTATCCTATAGGTAGGACGTTTTGTTGAAATTTGAGGAAACCTTCGCCTAGAAGCTTGGGGCGTGATTACGTGCATCCAACCTGGACGGTTGTTCCCGAGATACGAGCAGGAAAAATGGCTACGCATATTTCTGGTTGTTCCAGGCAACGGCCTGTTATTAGGCTGAAATGCTGCTTGTAAAGTGGTGATGCAACGACGATTTCGCCTTGAATGTCTCCGGTCACACCTCGGGACAACACGTTGGCTTTACCAATAGGGTCATAATTGTGGATCGCATGGATTACATTTTCATCTGGGAAATAGAAAATAGCGACTTGTTGTCCATGTGCCAGTGCGCAAATGCCAGAGTTTGGAAGTAAATCGGTGATATCGCATACATCAACCCAGGTTTTATGATGCTTTTCCCTAATTAAAGTTTCCACCGATAATATTCCTATTCAACGTCTGTCGTTGATAAATGCTGGCGTTCTTCTTCGGTAGCGGGGCGCATCTGTCCACGTTCTTCCAGAAAGATAACGTTACTATCGGGTGATGTGCTGTTAACAAAGTGGCGGAAACGTTTAAGGAGCTTTTCATTTCCAATAGTTTCCTTCCATTCGCACTGATAGGTATCAATAATGTGGAGCATTTGTTGTTCCATTTCCGTGCAAAGGCCCAGATTATCGTCGATAATGACCGATTGGAGGTAATCTAAACCACCTTCCATGTTTTCCAGCCAGACCGAAGTGCGCTGCAATCGATCCGCTGTCCTTGTATAAAACATCAAAATGCGGTCAATATAATTTATCAGGGTCTTTTTATTTAAATTGGTTGCAAACAAATCAGCGTGACGGGGCTTCATCCCGCCATTTCCACAAACATACAGATTCCATCCATTTTCAGTGGCGATGACACCGATATCTTTGCTTTGCGCTTCGGCGCATTCGCGGGTACAGCCTGACACCGCAAATTTCAGTTTATGAGGCGCACGCAATCCTTTGTAGCGATTTTCAATTTCTATAGCTAAGCCTACACTATCTTCCAGACCATAACGACACCAAGTGCTTCCCACACAGGATTTTACCGTACGTACAGCTTTTCCGTATGCATGGCCAGTTTCGAAACCAGCCTCGATGAGGTCACTCCAGATCAATGGCAGTTGCTCCAGACGTGCACCAAATAAATCAATGCGTTGTCCACCTGTAATTTTGGTGTACAGTTGGAACTTTTTAGCAACCTCTCCTAGCACAATCAGTTTTTCAGGTGTTATTTCACCGCCGGCAATCCTAGGGACAATAGAATAGGTCCCATTTTTCTGCATGTTAGCAAGTGCCCGGTCATTGGTATCCTGTAAACCTAAATGATCGGCCTTTAATATGTATTCATTTTGGTAAGATGCGAGAATAGAGCCGACGGCCGGTTTACAAATTTCACAGCCTCGTCCCTGACCATGCGATGTTAGCAATTGCTCGAAGGTTTTTATCTTTTCTACTCGAACTATATTGAAAAGATCTTGCCGGGTATATGAGAAATGTTCACATATATCTGTATTGACCTCGATACCTCGTTTGGCCAGCTCTGAGTCTAAGAGTGACTTTAGCAATGCTGAGCAACCGCCGCAGCCGGTGCTTGCGTTGGTTTCAGCTTTTAGTGCGGGAATATTAGTGCAACCGTTTTCAATAGCTGTACATATTTGCCCTTTGCTAACATCGTAGCAGGAGCAAATTTGGGCTGAAGTAGGCAGGGCGTCGGGTCCTAATCCGATGGTGGTAGTAGATTCTCTACTAGGTAAAATGAGGTCATCAGGGTATTCGGGTAATTCAATACCGTTAAGGCAATATTGCAGTAATGTTCCGTATTGGGTAGCGTCTCCCACTAATACGGCACCGAGAAGACGGGTGTTGTCGCCACTAACAACAATCCGCTTATAGATTTCGTTGGGTTCGTCAGTATAGGTATAGCAACAAGCTCCCACGGTTTGAGCATGGGCATCACCTACACTGGCCACATCGATTCCCATCAATTTAAGCTTGGTGCTCATGTCAGCGCCGGTGAAACTATTGTTTCCATGAGTTAATTGGCTTGCAACTGTTCTAGCCATTTGATAACCCGGCGCAACCAGCCCGAAAATTTGACCATTCCACAGAGCGCACTCACCGATAGCGTAAATGTTTGCGTCGGAAGTCTGGCACCAATCATTTATCTTAATCCCTCCCCGTTGTCCGATTTTCAAACCACATTGTCGTGCAATGTCGTCACGGGGTCGTATACCCGCGGAAAAGACAACGAGATCCGTTTCCAATTCTTCACCGTCAACAAAGTTCATTTTGTGGCGGCAAGTTTGGCCAGCATCAATTTTGCTGGTATTTTTACCAGTGTGTACAGAAACACCTAACGCTTCTATTTTACGGCGTAGCATTGCACCACCCCCGTCATCTATTTGTACCGCCATGAGTCGAGGCGCGAATTCGACAACATGAGTTTCTAATCCAAGGTCTTTGAGTGCTTTTGCAGCTTCAAGGCCCAGCAGCCCACCTCCAACGACGGTTCCTATTTTGCTGGATTTCGAGCCTGCAACAATTTTGTCAAGATCTTCAATAGTTCGGTAGACATAACATCCTTCCCGTTCATGGCCAGTAATGGGGGGCACAAATGGATAGGAGCCAGTGGCTATAACGAGCTTATCGAAGGGAATTTCAAGTCCGTTAGCGGAAATAGCTAGCTTACCTGCACGATCTATTGTGTCGACCTTGTCGCCAATATGAATAGTGATGCCGTGATCACTAAAAAATGAAAGTGTTACGAGCGAAAGGTCCTCTGCTGTTTTTCCGGAGAAATATTCCGATAGGTGAACGCGATCATAGGCGGGGCGGGGTTCTTCACAAAAAGTTATGATGTCGTATCGATCTACTCCTCCGGTATCCACCATTCCTTCTAGAAAGTTCTGACCAACCATTCCATTTCCAATAACAATCAGCTTTTGTTTTTTCATTTCAAAATAGCGACGTGATTCTGATTATGGGTAAAAGAATGACTATGTTTGATTGCGTTAAAACACTGTTTCAAAGCCAATAATCTCAGCTAAAGCAACGGAGTGGAGAGCTTAATGCAATTTTGGAGCAAATATTAAGCCATATAATAATAGCGTCTTAAATTCCCATGTATTACAAGATATTGTACAAATATATCAATGAGTTTTATACGCTGCCACGAATGCGGGAAATTGGATCAAACAAGTGCGCTTGCATCATTAGGGTGCAATAAACGGATTCTAGATTCATCAGTTTTTAGTATATTGTTAAGATTAGCACATTCAAGTATCTGAGATTTTCGAGACTACGCCTTGAGCTATGCTGCTCAATACGTTTGTTGTCTATAGGTGGGTGTTCCGAAGTTCACATCTAAGGCGATGTGTGGCTTTCCTCAGTCCTTATGTTGGTTAGTTTATCGACCCAGTATCTCTGAGACACTTATTCGCTGTGATGGCGACAACTCGCTCTCAAACGAAGAGTTCTTTCTAGGTAAAATATTTTTTTGGGGCTGGGCATTGGAGGCAGGACCCTATTTGTTTCAGATCGCTAGCCAAAGCTATGTGCTTTAATGCAAGGCTTTAGCTGCCTACACTATCGTCAAACTTTGTTCTATGAATGAACAGAGACGAAGTAGCTACACCGTTACGAGATTCACAGCCCATTTGGTATGGGTGATAAAATAACGTTATTCGGTATTAAAAGGCGGTAACATACTTTCACCCTCCATTGTGTAAAACACTTGGAGAGAGTCATCTTTAACGATATCCGGCTAAAATCAGTTAGGTGGAGACACTGGCCTATTTGTAATAGGGGGCGAAAGTATTTGTCGATAGCTGTCAAATTGGTAATCCATTCCGATATTGCGGTTTGTGCGCTGTCCATTATCGATTTGTTTTTCCCCCAATCTACTTGTTATACAATTTTTTAGTAAATTCAATTCAGATACATCCATTAGTTCTGGTTTTTCTGAGAATGTTGATGCCAATGTGGAACAATTCGCACTTGCTATGCTGACATGGCTAATTAGAAATATGACAGTTAAAATATTGTATTTCATCGTACTATTTAACACCTAAAGGTTTAGCTGAAGTTACACGCTCAATTGCAAGGCATCTTTTATCGATACAGAAGGCTTTCCAGATAATTCCATGCATCTGAATTGGAGCAATTCGACAATAGCAGTGTAAGTCACTTCAAAATAGTGCATCAATCAAATTAAAGCAATACAACCTAAATAAAATAGGGCTTTCAGGTATTAAATACAAGACCTATCAAGAGGTGGAGAGATTTTGAATCGTTTCCCTTCAGACATTAGAAAAAGCACTGGACATTCTAATTGGGTAAACACAGCAATATAATGCCAAAACTTCCCGTTTATTTTCAGGTCGTTTGTCTGGAAAAGTGTGTGATATTCATAAAACGCCATTACTCTACATTTTGTTACTACTCATTTCTGGTCATTCCGATTTTTTATGGCCAATAGCCGGGTATGGCCGATAGAGGAAATATACGGCTTTTTAAACGCTCAACTTTTTGATAGTTTTCGATATTCTAAAAATCACTAAAAAAAGCCAGTCAGTGTTATTGGCGCAGATTTACCAGTGACACAATCAAGCCCCTGTTGTATCCTCACCCAATTTAGACGTTTAAAACTGAATAACCCGAATGGAAGAAATATATAAGCCCTTGGAAGTCGAAGAAGCCGCGCAATGTGCTTGGGAGGAAGCCCAGGTATTTAGCGTCCATGAGGTTCCAGAGAAAGAAAAATACTATTGCTTGTCAATGTTTCCTTATCCCAGTGGTCGATTGCATATGGGCCACGTACGTAATTACACCATAGGCGATGTGATCAGCCGTTACCAACGGATGCAGGGAAAAAACGTATTGCAACCTATGGGGTGGGACGCCTTTGGTCTTCCTGCCGAAAATGCGGCAATAGAACGCGGCGTTCATCCGGCGGATTGGACTTACGAAAATATCGATTATATGCGGGATCAACTCAAGCGATTAGGCTTTGGTTACGATTGGGATCGTGAGCTAGCTACCTGTGATCCTGACTATTATCGTTGGGAACAATGGATGTTCTTACAATTGTTAAACAAGGGATTGGTATATAAAAAGACTTCACCGGTGAATTGGTGTCCAAAAGACACGACAGTTTTGGCGAATGAACAAGTTATCGATGGGTGTTGCTGGCGTTGCGATACACCGGTTGAGCGTAAAGAGATTTCTCAGTGGTTTATGCGGATTACGGCCTATGCCGATGAGCTATTGGAGGAACTGGAAAAACTCGATGGATGGCCTGAACAGGTTCGTACAATGCAGGTGAATTGGATTGGCCGTTCGGAAGGTGTGGATATGGATTTTAGAGTGCAGGGCATGGATGATCCGCTTAGGGTTTATACTACGCGCCCCGATACTTTGATGGGAGTTACGTATCTTGCTATTGCTGCCGAACACCCAATAGCGAATAGGGCTGCTCGGAACAATACGAAGCTTAAAGAATTTATCGATTCATGTAAGCAGGCGGAATCGTCAGAGTCAGCTTTGGAAACAATGGAAAAACGGGGTGTTTTTTCTGGATTGACCGCCGAGCATCCGATTACCCAGGAACAGGTGCCTATTTGGGTCGCCAATTTCGTATTAATGGGGTATGGGACGGGTGCCGTGATGTCCGTCCCAGGCCATGATCAGAGAGATTATGAGTTTGCCAGGAAATACCAGATCCCTATTGAACAGGTTATCTTTTCCATAAATGATACGGATGATGATATTTCCGAGCGGGCATTCGTAGAAAAAGGAATTTTGAGAAATTCTGGTGAGTTTGACGGATTGACATCAGAAAAGGCTTTTGATGCGATCGCCGGTAAATTACGCGAAATTGGAAAGGGCGAGCGAAAAACTAATTTTCGACTGCGAGATTGGGGTGTTTCCCGCCAACGGTATTGGGGCGCACCAATACCTGTGATTTATTGTACAGACTGTGGCACGGTCCCTGTTCCAGAAGATCAACTACCCGTGGAGCTTCCTAAAGATGTCGATTTGTCGGGTTCCGGATCGCCATTGTTTCGGCATGAGGCATTCATAAATACACTGTGTCCGAAGTGTAACAAAAATGCCAAACGGGAAACTGATACTTTTGACACGTTTATGGAGTCGTCCTGGTATTTTGCCCGTTACGCATCGGCGAAAAATGATGGAGCTATGTTGGATTCTAGAGCTGATTATTGGTTACCTGTCGACCACTATATCGGTGGAATAGAACATGCTATTTTGCATTTGTTGTATGCCCGTTTTTACAACAAGCTTCTGCGAGATGAAGGCTTGATAAATTTCGATGAGCCCTTTAACAATCTTTTAACTCAGGGCATGGTCTTAAAAGATGGAAGCAAAATGTCTAAATCCAAAGGAAATACCGTCGATCCACAGAATTTGATAGAGCGCTATGGCGCCGATACGGTTCGTGTATTTATGATGTTCGCGTCGCCTCCGGAACAGTCACTTGAATGGTCGGATAGTGGTGTTGAAGGTGCGTTCCGCTTTCTGAAAAGGCTTTGGCGACAGGTGTATACCCATATCAGGCAGGACGGAACGGTTTTTGCATTGGATGCCAGGTTGTTAAATGATGAACAAAAGGGTGTTAGGCGCCATTTGCACGAAACGATCAATAAAGTTTCTGATGATATTGGTAGGCGTTTTACCTTCAATACGGCTATTGCAGCCAATATGGAACTGCTAAATGTTCTTTCAAAGTTTAGTGATGACAGTCAACAAGGGAGATCGGTGCGGCGGGAAGCCCTCGACTCGGTAGTATTAATGTTATCTCCGATTCTCCCCCATGCTACTCATGCGATGTGGCAGGCACTTGGTCATGATGGAATGGTTGTCAATGAGCCCTGGCCAAAGGTTGATGAGGCGGCTCTAAAAAAAGATTCAATAGAAATGGGGGTTCAGATTAACGGTAAGCTTAGGGCCAAAATAGAAGTTTCGGCCATGGCTTCTAAGCAGGATATCGAATCCCAAGCATTGGCTGATCGAGGGGTTCAACGGCATATCGGTGGAAAAGATATCAAACGGGTGATTGTGGTTCCCAAAAAATTAATCAGTATCGTGGTTTAAATAATATGCAGGTTAATCTGGATCGTTTGGTGATTGTTGGGTTTATTTTGGGTGTATTGCTTCTTACTTCCTGTGGTTTTAGGTTGCGGGGTGCGATCGATCTGCCTCCCGAAATGAAAAACATCTGGGTTGATGGAATCCCTGCTAATGGTCCATTCGTCAGTAGTCTTCGGAAGTCCCTGACGGCTGCAGGTGGTAGCATTACTAGCGATCGAAATACGGCCGGCATGATATTGAACGTGCTTGATGAGCGCATGGAGCGGCGCGAAGTTTCCCTGACGCAAACGGGGAAAGCGAATGAATTTCAATTAACCTACACCTTAAGGTATGAGCTGTTAAAACCTGATGGCGAGATCTTAGTGCCGGAACAAACAATAGTTATAGTTCGGGAATATTTCAACGAGCAAATTAATGTGATTGGCAAGTCACAGGAAGAAGATCTGATTCGTAAGGAAATTTATAATGATGCGGTGCGTTCTATGGTTCGCAGAACCGGTGTCGTGTTAGGTAGAAATCCAGCCAAATGAATTAGGGCTAGTTTCCATGCGAATAAGGTTAAATCAGTTGGAGGGTCGGTTAAAAGATAATCTAGCGAGTGTTTATTTCGTTAGTGGTGATGAGCCGTTGCAAGTGGGGGAATCGGCCGATACGATTCGAACATTTGCTAGCAAGGCGGGATACACGACTCGTGAGGTTTTTCAGGTTGAAAAGGGGTTTAATTGGAATCACTTTGACTACGCAACCGATTCGTTATCGTTGTTTGGCGATAAACGAATACTGGATCTACGTTTACCGTCTGCGAAACCGGGCAACGATGGTGCAAAAGCATTGCTGAAGTATGCCGAAAATCCTCCAGATGACTCAATCTTATTGGTAACGGCTGGTAAAGTGGCGGCTTCGTCTCAAAAGTCAAAATGGTTCCAGGCTTTGGATAAAAATGGGGTCATTCTCCAGGTATGGCCGCTGGAAGGTAAGCAGCTACGCGAATGGTTAAAACAGCGGATGATGCG